>JAEEGH010018222.1_pt1 | contig 14868 bp, 12 predicted proteins | sample 9134181 | NCBI WGS metagenome assembly JAEEGH01 (sample SAMN16246544, study PRJNA631951) | gut metagenome | biome: gut microbiome; feature: rumen; material: DP-attached | host: Bos | place: Iran: Karaj | collected 2018-10 | reverse complement strand
GTTCATATTCCAAATCTCCTTACTTATTCTTGGCTCCCCCTCCGGGGGAGCTGGCGCAAAGCGCCTGAGAGGGCCGCTGCGGTCCGCTCCGACCCCTCTCCGCCCCTTCGGGCCACCTTCTCCTCAAGGAGGAGGCTCTTATTTCTTCTCCACAACGTTGTCCTTATCCTTCCAGATGCTCCTCGCCGGCACGACGCCGCGGACGCAGCTGGTGGGATAGATATTGCTGTCCCGCCCGACGATGGTGCCGGGGTTCAGCACGCTGTTGCAGCCGACCTCCACCCGGTCGCCCAGCATGGCGCCGACCTTCTTCCGGGCGGTCTCCCGCTGCATGTCGCCGTCCTTGACGACGACGGGGAGCTTGTCGCTCTTGACGTTGCTGGTGATGCTCCCGGCGCCCATGTGGGCCTTGTAGCCGAGGATGCTGTCGCCCACATAGTTGTAGTGCGGCACCTGCACGTTGTCGAACAGAATGACGTTTTTCAGCTCCGTGGAGTTGCCCACCACGCAGTTGTCCCCCACCAGGGCGCTGCCCCGGATGAAGGCGCCGGGACGGACCTCGGTCTTGTGGCCGATGATGCAGGGACCGGCGATGTAGTTGTTGGGATAGATCACGGCGTCCTTGGCGATCCACACATCCTCCTTGGGATGATCGTACTCCTCCGGGTTCAGGGTAGCGCCCAGCTCCAGGATGAAGCCTTTGATGCCGTCCAGCACCTCGTAGGGATAGGTCTTGCCCTCAAAAAGAGGCGCCGCCTTGGTATGGGAAAGATCCAGCAGATCAGAGATAGTATACATATGTTACCTTCCTTACTTGATCCGAATGAGTTGACCCACTTCATCCATGGCGTGGATGATAGCGTCCACTTCCCGTTCGCAGGCCTCCGGGGTGGTGGCCTCCGCCATGACCCGCAGCACGGGCTCCGTGCCGCTCTTTCTCAGGAGTACACGGCCGGAATTGCCCAGCCGCTCCTCGGCGGCCTTCACCTCAGCCTGGACGCGAGGATCGTTCATGGTCTCGTCCTTGTCCTTCACCACCACGTTCTTCAGGACCTGGGGGTACATCTGGCAGGGCTCCGCCAGCCGGGACAGGGTGGTCTTCCGATCCAGGATCACCTGCATGACTTTGATAGCGGTCAACAGGCCGTCGCCGGTGGTGGCGTACTTGGAGAAGATGATGTGGCCGGACTGCTCTCCGCCGATCCGATGGCCGTTGGCGCGCATGTTTTCGTAGACGTAGCGGTCGCCCACGGCGGTCTTCTCGTAGCCGATGCCCCGAGCGTCCAGAGCCTTGTAGAGGCCGAAGTTGCTCATGACGGTGGTGACCACCTTGGAGCTGCCCAGCTTTCCGCGCTCCTGCATGTATCCGGCGTAAATATAGAGGATATGGTCGCCGTTGACCACGTTCCCCTTCTCGTCCACGGCCAGGCAACGATCGGCGTCGCCGTCGAAGGCGAAGCCCACGTCCAGGTGGTTCTCCTTCACCAGCTTCTGCAGGTTCTCGATATGGGTGGAGCCGCAGTCCTTGTTGATGTTGAGACCGTCCGGCGTGTTGCCCACCACGTAGGTATCGGCGCCCAGGGCGTCGAACACGCTCTTGGCGATCTGCCAGGTGGAGCCGTTGGCGGAGTCCAGTCCAACCCTCATGTGCTTGTAGGAATGGGTGGCCAGGCTGATGAGGTAGCCGATGTAGCGGTTGCGGCCGGCAGCGTAATCGATGGCCTTGCCGATGTTCTCCCGTTCAGCCAGCGGCAGCTCCTCCATCTCGCCGTCCAGATACTTCTCGCACAGATCCTGGACCTCGTCCTCCATCTTCTCCCCATTGCCGTTGATCAGCTTGATGCCGTTGTCGTAGAAGGGGTTGTGGCTGGCGGAGATCATGATGCCGCAATCGAAATCGTCGATGCGGGTGATGTAGGACACGCTGGGCGTGGTGGTCACGTGCAGCATATAGGCGTCCGCGCCGGAGGCGGTGATGCCTGCGATCAGGGCGTGCTCCAGCATGTAGCCGGAACGGCGGGTGTCCTTGCCGATGACGATGTTGGCCTTGTGGTCACGGCCATAGTACCAGCCGATGAACCGGCCGATCTTATAGGCGTGCTCTACGGTCAGGACTTTGTTGACTTCGCCGCGAAAACCGTCCGTACCAAAATACTTACCCATATTCGACGCTCCTTACAGCAGCTTGGCGGCTTCGTAGTCCATGTAGACGGTCACGTCCGGATGGAGCTGCAGCACGGAAGCGGGCACGTTTTCGGTGACGGGCCCCTGCAGCATCTCCTTCATGATGGGGGCCTTGGCGGGGCCGATGGCCATGAGGATGATGGAGCGGGCCTGCATGACGGTCTTCACACCCATGGTGACGGCGTGAGTGGGCACCTCATCGATGGACTTGAAGAAGCGCTTGTTGGCCTCTCGCGTGGATTCGGTGAGTTCAACGATGTGGGTCAGAGAACCGAAGGGCGTACCGGGTTCGTTGAAACCGATGTGTCCGTTGTTGCCGATGCCCAGGAGCTGCAGGTCAACGCCGCCCGCCGCCTCGATCTCCTTGTCGTAGGTCGCCGGATCGCTGACGTCGATCCCGGAGGGTACCCGGGTGCGGGATTTATCGATGTCGATATGATCGAACAGGTTGTGATCCATGAAGTACCGATAGCTCTGATCGTGGGTGCCGTCCAGGCCGACGTACTCGTCCAGGTTGAAGCTGGAAGCGTCTTTGAAAGAAATCTCCCCCGCCTTGTTGAGCCGGACCAGCTCCGCATAGAGACCGAGAGGAGTGGAGCCGGTGGCACCGCCCAGGATGGCGTTGGGCTTGCGCTTCAAGAGAGCGACATATTGCTGAGCAGCCATGGCCGCGATGTTTTGGGCAGAATCGATGATAACTTTCATAGAAAACCTCCATAAAACAAATATGATATATAGTAACACCACAATCATCCCATTGCAATATATTTTTTAAATCTTGCAAAAAAAGTCACAACTATGAGCAAAATATGGGGATAGCCCTTGCTATCCGGCCCAACATCTTGTATTATTATAGAAAGCAAAAGGGATCGGAGGAAAGGCGAATGAGGATCTATTGCAAAACGGAGCAACACGATATAGGCGGTCCCGGTTCCTTTTATCTGGCTCGTTCGGAAAAGCTCCTGCCGAAGCTGATCGACGAATACAAAGGGAAGGTGCAGCTCATCTACCTGGACCCGCCCTTCGGCACGGGGGATTCCTTCCAGCGCAGGAGCGACAAGGACGAGGAGAGCAGGATACCCCTCTTCCGGGACGATATGCCGGAGGCGGAATACCTCAAGTGGATGCGCACCATCCTCACCGGCTGTCATACGCTCCTCTCCCCCACCGGGAGTCTGTATCTGCATATCGACTGGCGCATGAACGCCAAGCTTCGGTTGATGCTGGACGATATCTTCGGGCAAGACAACTTCATGGACGAGATCGTCTGGAGCTACAAGTCCGGCGGTCGGGCCACCCGCTTCTATCCCCGCAAGCACGACACCATCCTCTTCTATCGCAAGAGCCGCCGGGTGTACTTCAACATCGCCGCGGTGGGACAGCCCCGGGGGCCGGAGCGTCGGAACCATATGAAGCAGTTCGTGGACCAGGACGGGCGGGTCGGATTCTCGATCCGCACCAACGGGAAACTCTATACGTACTACGAGGATGATTTGATCTATCCTTCCGACGTCTGGACCGATATCGAGCACCTGCAGCAGAAGGACAAGGAGCGTCTGGGATATGCCACGCAAAAGCCTGAAGCGCTGTTGGAACGGATCATCCTGGCATCCTCCCGGGAGGGCGATCTCGTTTGCGACCTATTCTCCGGCAGCGGCACCACGGCAGCCGTGGCCGTGAAGACCGGCCGCCGGTTCCTGGCCGTGGACGCCTCCCCCCTGGCCCTCATCACCCTGCGCAAGCGTTTGCTTTCGTTGGCCTCCCGCCCCACGCTGCTGGACGAACCGGAGGCCGATGATCGTGTACTGACGTTGCATTATCACGCGAATCGAAACAAATGCGATGTTTCCTATTCCGTCACGGACCACGCGGTCACCATTGCCGAGGCGCAGCTCAATCGCCGCCCCTCCCCCCTCTCCTATGTCGCCATGGGCTATGTGCAGGAACAGGTGTTCTATCCGATCCGCACGGTCACCAAGCCAAAGCTGCCGGTAAAGCTTCCCCTTCCTGTCGACGTTGACCGGCCCGTAGTGCAGCTGGTGAACGCATATGGAGATCAGGCCTTCTTCACCGTGGATTGATCGAAACGCATTCAAAAAAGAGCCGTCATTCGGCTCTTTTTTTGTTCCGGAAATAGCCGGCAAGGCAAACCAGGAGGGAAACAGCCATGCCGTACAAAAGCGGATCGCCCGGCAAAGAAAGGACTTTGGACAGTATGTCCGCTGAGGGGGAAAGGATCATGGAGAGCAGGATGTACCGACCGTCCACACGTCCCGGCAGCCAGAGGGCGGCGGTCATGGGCAGGAACAGGACGCAGGCCCGGAACCCCATGGACAGGAATCCGAAGTCGTTTATCAGGGAATCCGGCAAGGACACGGTCACCGCCACCGACGCGAGAAGAATGCCTGCGATGCACGCGCGCACCGCCAGCAGCTCCCGCTTGGGGTCGTCCCAGCGGTGAGAGAAACGCTTCAGGATGTCCCTCGTCAGGATGGTCGCCATGCCGAAGGAAAGGCCCGCTCCCCCGCTGACGGCGGTGATGAGGAGGGTCCCCAGGATGATCCCTGCCACCAAGGGCGGAAAATGATCCAGGGCGAAGGTGGGCATGGTGCGGATGGTGCTCTCCAGGATCGGCAGCTCCGGCAAAACCTTACCGGCTGCCGCCAGCGCCTCAGCCTCCACGCGGAGCATATAATGGCTGCGCATGAAAATGCCGATAGCTACGCCGCACAGGCCGATGAACGGCGCAGCGAACGCACTGATCAACGCGCCGTTCCGGGCCGCTGCATCCGATTTCCCGGACCATATGGCCTGGGCATAGGACTGGGTGCACAGAACGCCCAGCAACAGGGAAACGCCCGAGCTCAAGTCCTTGGCAACGCCGCGGGCGGTGAGGCTCATAAATTGGGACTTGAGAACTGTTACATTTGAAATGTTAGGTATACCCGAAGCTTCCTGGCGGATCATGCCCAGGGCGGTCCCCGTCAGCAGATCGTTCAAGCTGTTCCACAGTCCCTTGGGACCATGGCTCCAATACAGGATGAAGCAAAGGCCCATGAGCGACACGCCGCACAGGAGCAACAGCTTGACGAAGCCGCCCATGCCCGCGCCCCAGGCGCCGCCGAAGATCACATAGAGACCCATCAGCAGAGCGGACAGAAGCGCTCCCGCCCATAGCGGCGTACCGGGAAACAGGGTGGAAAGCAGGCCAGCACAGGCGATGACCTGGGAAAAGACGCTGATGAAGATGCCCACGGAGCAGAGCACAGAGCTGAGCGTACCGGAGGCTGGCCCGTATTCCTTGGTGACGATGGCAAGCTCCGTGATGCAGCCGCTCTGCCTGAGCTTACGGGTGTACACGAGCCCCAGCGCCAGGCATCCGAAGCAGCACCCCAGGGTGAACCACCAGCCGGAGAAACCGAACTGGAAGGACAGCTGGGCGGTGCCCATGGTGGATTGGCTGCCCACCAGGCTTCCCATGATGGCTCCAGCCACCAAAAATGTGCCCGCCTTTCCACTGCCGGAAAGGAAGTCAGAGGAATCCTTCACGCGCCGCCCGGAAAGCAGGCCCACTGTTAAAATTAGCCCCACCACCAGGGCGATCCCTGCGAATACGCCAAACGACATCTCTTGCTCCTTGTTTGCTGTATATGGCTATCATAGCATCTGCCACGAAAAAAGCAATCAAAAAATGCCCCGTATCGATCTTGATACGAGGCAAAGACACATTCTGATCGCGTTCAGTTGAAGTTGACCTTCACGGCGTTATACTTCTTGTTGTCCCAGAAGTTCAGCGCCCAGGGTGAGTTGGTATTGGTCTGATTGGGGTAGCAGGTGACGCCGATGTTCTTGACCTTGTTGTAATCGAAGGTCTTCGCCACGGCGATAGCCAGATCCTGCACCTTGATCATTTGATCCAAAAGCTCGTTGGACACGCTGTTCAAGGAGTTGCTCTTGTGGTTGGCAGCTTTGCTGGCCTCCTTGTCGGCGGAGGTATACAGGCTCTTCAGCTCCTTCAGGGCCGCTTTGTACTCGGAAAACAGCTCGCGCTGCTCGTCGGTATACCTTCTCGTTTCACCGTTCAAAAACCGGATATACCCGCCGGAAGCCTGCGTTTCCTGACCGGAGGAGTCGTCCGTGGGCGGAGCATCCGTCTCAGCGGGTTTCGTCTCCTCGGGAGGCTTGGGCGTTTCAGGAGGCTTCGTGTCCTCGGGGGGCTTGGGCGTATCGGGGACCGGTGTATCCTCCGGAGGCTTGGGCGTATCGGGCGCCGGTGTATCCTCCGGGGGCTTGGGTGTGTCGGGGGCCTTGGTCGGTTTCGGCGTGCTTTCCTCCGTGGGCTTGGGCGTTGTGATCTCCTTGGGGAGCTTGTCGTCCTCATCGATCAGCGCTTGCACGTAGGACTTCAGAGGGTCGCAGATATCCATATACTGGTCCTGAAGCATCTTGCACCACTGATACCGGCCGTACGCAAGGGAATATTTGGGATAGGTCTTTACGTCCACCCCGTAGATCTCCTTGATGAGCTTGACCCGCTCCGACTGCCGGGTAAAGATGAAATTCCAATGGAACAGGGTGGCCGAATCTCCGCCCATGGAATGAGCTCCGATGTTGTTCGGGTCCAGCTTGTAGCCGAATAAAGCAAGGGCGGCGGTCTGTTCCGGCGTACAGTTCGTGAACAGCGCTCCATCGAAGGCAGCCAGGATCTCCGGCACCTTCAGGACCATGTTTTCCTCTTTCATTTTCTTGAAGATGGTCACCATCATGTTCTTCTGGCGATTGACCCGGTTGCTGTCGCCGGTGGGCAGCTGCCCGTGCCCGGCTTTGCGCACCCGCATATAGTCGAGGCAGGCCTGTCCGTCCATGAACTGGAAGCCGGCCTTATAGTAGCGGCCGCCGTTGTCGAAGTCGCCCTCCAGGTTATACCAGACGCCGCCTACGATATCCACGATCTGCTTCACGGATTCCATGGTCACCGCGTAATAATAATCCACGTCGATGCCGCCCAGCATCCACTCGGCAGCTTCGCAGACCTTGTCGAAACCCTCGCCGTTTTTGCAGAACAAGCCGTAATACTCTCCATCCGTACCGCAGTTCAGAGCTGCGTTCAGCTTATATACGCCCTTCACCCCAGGTATGTTCGCATAGGTGTCCCTGGGCAGGGAGATAAGGTCCACCCGATTCTCGTTGAAGTTGACAGCGCAGACGATCATTACGTCCGAATGGAAGGAATTGCCGCTCTTACCAGCCCAGTTCTTGTCGATCCGGGCCGCTTCGTAATCCACGCCGATAAACATGATGTTGACGATCCCATTCATCATGCTCGTATCGGCCACTTTGGCCAGCTCCTCATAGGGATCTGCCGTGACCGCGGGCGTGCTCTCTGCAGCCTGCGTCTCCGCGGCCGTCTGCTCCGGGGATGCGGTGGGCTGCCCCGTCTGCAGGGATGCGGCCGTGGGGATAACGATGGGCGCCGAGGTGGACTGTACCGGAGGAGGCGTAACCTGGGCGGTCTGCTCCCCCTTTGTGAACAGATCCTGTCCCGAAAACAGAACGCCGGATATCTTGCCGCCCAGCAGCACGCCCAGCGCGATGGCCAGAACAGCTACCGCGCCGAGTATGGCGATCGTCCGTATGCGTTTATTCTTATTGGAAACCTTACCCATACCATTTCTCCTTGTTCGTTATCAGTATCATATACTGGAAGGGGTGTTCTTTCTACCCAAACATCCCTGATATTACAAACAGTTTACAAATCTGTGACATGTTGAAGCTTTTTCCTCTTTCTTTTTTGGGGGTCTGTGGTATAATGAGGAAAGTTTTTTAGGAGACATGCCTCAATATGATAATCGTGATCCCCGCCTACCAGCCAGACGAAAAGCTGACCGGTGTGGTGGATACCTTGATTTCCAAGACAAATTTTCCCATCGTGATCGTGGATGACGGCAGCCAGGCTGACTGTCAGCCTTTGTTTGCCGCTCTGTCCGAAAAGGATCAGGTCACCGTTCTGCACCATGAGGTGAATCGCGGCAAGGGTGCCGCTATGAAGACGGCGTTCCAGTATGTATACGACAACTGCCCCGATGCGGAGGGCGTGATCACCGTGGATGCGGACGGACAGCATCTTCCGGACGACGTGCTGCGCGTGGCGGAGACCTTCCGCGCCCATCGGGACGCCCTCGTCACCGGCTCCCGCCGCTTCACCGGCAACGTCCCCTTCAAGAGCCGCGCCGGCAACGCCATCACCCGATTCGTATTCGCCATCTCCACCGGTGTGAAATTGTACGATACCCAGACGGGCCTTCGCGCCTTTTCCCGGGAAAACATCCCCCGCATGATTTCCCTGAAGGGGGATCGGTATGAATATGAGATCAGCCAGCTCCTCTACTGCTGCCGGGAGCTGATCCCCATCGTGGAGGTGCCCATCGAGACCGTCTATATCGAAGACAACGCTTCCTCCCACTTCCGGGCGCTGCGGGACGGCTGGCGCATCTATAAGATGATCCTGATGTTCGTCAGCTCCTCCCTGTTGAGCTTCCTCCTGGAATACATCATCTTCCTGTTTTTGATTTGGCTCACCAAGAGCTGGTCCCAGACCTCTTCCATCTTCTTCTCTACCGCTGTTTCCAGGGTATTGAGTTCCATCTTCAATTACCTGTATAATAAGCGGCTGGTATTTGAAGCAGCAAACAAGACCAGCTTCCTCCGCTATACGGTGCTTGCGTTGTTCATCTTTGGGTGCCATTACGGATTGCTGTATCTGTTCACCGTGCTCTGCGGCATCCCGGAGTGGATCTCCTATGCCATCGTGCAGCTGATCGTCTACCCCATGAGCTTCGTGCTCCAACGTAAATTCGTCTTTGTGAAGGAAAAATAACTGTCATGAAAGCATCCAGTAAAAAACGTATCCTGCGCATGGTCGTTCTGGACCTGCTGGGTTTTTGTGTGCTGGCTTATCTCGTTTGCGCTCAGGTCTTCCATTTCTTTCCCTGGAAGCCTATAGAGATCGATATGACTGAGATCAACACCGCAAGTATGAACGCCGCGGATATCCATACCCCCGTTCCCACCGATACGCCCGCTCCCACCCCTGCGCCTACGGACACGCCTGCGCCTACGGACGCACCGGACGGCACCGCCGATCCTAACGCCGAAACCCCTGCTCCCACCAATACGCCGGAGCCTACGCCCGAACCTACGTTGGAACCGACCCCTGAGCCCAGCGGATTGCTCAAGGGCAAGTTTGCCGAGAAGTTCTCGCCGGATCAGGTTATCTCCACCGATACGGAGTATCGCAGCGAGGATATCGCCATCGAGCTGAACCAGGTGGATGCGTATTACTGCCGCAACTGCGCCCATATCTCCAAGACTTTTCCTGACTGCGAATACTGCGGTACCGAGCTAAGAAAGGTCGACTACGTCCCCTTCACCCTGGCCGATATCTATATCCAGGATATCAACTGCTTCCGCACCTTTGTGGCGCCCAACGCCTCGAAAACCGAGCTGGTGCGGGATATGTGCAAGGAACAGAACGGCATCCTGGGGATCAACACGGACTACTGTTTGAATGCCTACGGCAACAAGCATGGCTGGTTCGTCCGCAACGGCGTCAAGATCGCTCGGTTCAACAAGATCTCCAGCGACCTAGCCATCCTCTATCCCGACGGCGTCATGGAGACCATCGACATCTCCAGCGAGACCTATTCCCCGGAGGAGATCGAGGCAGCTTCCCCCTTCCAGGTGTGGTACTTCGGCCCTGCCCTGCTGACGCGGGACGGACAGGCCAAGACCAAGTTCACCATCGGTAAGATGGGCAACCTGGCCGATCCTAACCCCCGTTCCGCCATCGGGTATTACGAACCGGGCCACTACTGTTTCATCGCGGTGAACGGCCGCGGCAAGCTGCGCGGCATCTCCCTTGCGGAGCTGTCACAGCTGTGCGCAGATCTTGGCATGGCTGCGGCGTACAACATGGACGGCGGCCAATCCTCCGCTTTGTATTTCAACGGTAAGACCTACGGCAATAACGGCCGAACCACAAGTGATATCGCGTATATAGCTGAAGTCAATAAATAAGGAGTATGCAACCATGAAAAAGAAGAAATCCGTCCCTCGCTGGCTCCAGATCGTTTCCACGATCGTCGCCAATTCATGCATAGTGCTGTCTGTCATCTACATCGTCTTCTACATCCTCGACGGATTCAACCCCATGCTCCATTTTTTGGGCGAGCAGGTTTTGGTTTCCAAGTATCTGGACGTGATCATCGCCGCCCTGGCGCTGATCCTGGGCGTCCTGTTCCTCATCTGCACCTGGAAAATCTTCTATGGCAAGAAGGGCAAAAAGGTCAAGCGTCATCCTCAGCCCCAGTATGAGGAGGAATACCCCGAGGACTGAGCTGATTTGAGTATACATGGAAACGGACGGGATGACCCGTCCGTTTTTCCATGCCTATGTGTATAGATCAATCCTGGGGCTGAGGCGCCCGTTTCCGATTCAGGTAGACGTCCAGCTTGTCCTTGATCTTTTCTGGGATCTCCCGCTTCACAGGGCAGCGTACGGCATTGGCCATGCGGCCTGTAAAGCCGGCGATGAACTCGATATCCGTCAATACCTGCTGCGGGGAAACGATGGCTGGCGTATCGTACCGCTCATGGATGGACCCGGCGGTTGGCGGCGCAAGACGAGCAAAGGACAGGCTGGGCACGCCCTTGTCCGCAAAGGGCGTGGAATCGCTGGAATAGACGCCGCTGCGGGCGGCCACAGGGAACCCGAGCTCGTCCGCCGTATATTCGAGGAAGGAAACCAGGCGCTCCTCTGCGGAGCAGCAGGCGATGAATTTGCCCATGATGCTGCCGATCATGTCCAGGTTGATGTTCAGCACCACCTTTTCCAGCTCCCCTTCATGGTCGGCGCAGTAGGCTTTGGAGCCCAAAAGGCCCAACTCTTCTCCGCCGCACCAGATGAACCGAAGGCCCCGCCGATGAGGCGCTTTCACGAACCGTTCCGCTACGCCCAGGATACCGATGGACCCGGTCATGTTGTCGTAGCTGCCGCAGGACAGGGGTGTGGAATCGTAGTGTGCTGTCAGGACCACCCACTCGTCGATCTCCCCGGGGAGTTCTCCGATCAGGTTATGGGCCTTTCCCTCATATGACTCCTGGTCGATCTCGATACAGGCGGACTTGCTTCCCTTGGCCACGATGTCCATGGCGTCCTTCACGTTGATATTCACGCCCAGGAGCAGCTTTCCAAGGCTGGTTGCCGGTCGCAGCGTCTTCTGGTCGATATCCCGATCGGGGCAGCTGTATCGGCCTGTAAAGGTGATGAACCCCAGGGCGCCGTTCTTGAGCATGTCCTGATAGGTCCACATCTTCAGCGGCTGATCCGTCAGCACGATGTGGTCCCGACACAGGGACAGGGACAGATCGTCCGTGCTCCGAAGGTAATAGAGCGGCGCTTCCACCTTCCCGCTGCCGCAGCCGATGTAGGCCTTGCAGGGGTACGCCTTCCCGTCCACCGTGAGGGAAGCGGATCGAATATTGGAACGCTCCAGGGAGAACGCCTCAACCCTCGTTTCGAGCCCCACCTTGCGGCATCTTTCCTGCAGATATTGCAAACATTTCATCTCCTCCGGGGAAGCCGCCGTATGAGGATATGCCGTATCCTTCAAAATCTGTTTCACGTCTCTGCTGTTCATCAGGATCACCTTCCTTTCTTACGGAACATGATACCATAGGAATCCTTGTCAAACAAGTGCAAATCATTTTCAAAAAAGGACTTGCAAATTGCAAACCGATGCTGTATAATCTTGCTTGCGCGTGGGGATGTAGCTCAGCTGGTTAGAGCGCTGTGTTCACATCGCAGAGGTCTAGGGTTCGAGTCCCTACATCCCCACCAAAGAAAAAGCCACCCATTTGGGTGGCTTTTTCTTTGGTATGAGAGTAATAAAGGGACTCGAACGGATGCGGTAGTGAATGGAGCGCCGGTGGCGCTCCAGAGCCGCATCCCGACCAAGCCCGCAGGCGCGAATTCGAGTCCCTACATCCCCTTTTATTCGAACAGCTCCGCCGCTTTTGCCATATGCACCGCCGACTCGATATGCTGGGGACACACGTCCAAACATTGCCCGCATTCCACGCAAGCGGAAGCGAGTCCCTTCCCTCTTGTCCTGAAGCCATAGCTCCGTTTGGCGCTCTGCAGCGATCCAAAGCGGGCGTATTCGTTCAACAGGTCCAGGATATCCGGGATGTCTATCTTTGCCGGGCACCCCTCCACGCAGTATCTGCAGCCGGTGCAGGGAATGATGCCGGCCGAGCGAAGCATTTCGGCCGCTTTCACCAGGATAGCCTCCTCCTTTTCAGACAACGGCTTCATATCGTCAAACAGAGCCGTATTCTGCTGCACCTGATCCAGATTGGACATGCCGGAAAGGATCATGGCCACCCCCGGAAGGCTGGCTACGAATCGAAGCGCCCAGGAGGCCAGGGAGGCTTCAGGATCTACCTCCTTCAAAAGCGGCGCGCAGACCGCTTTTTCAGAGGCCAGGCTCCCGCCGCGAACAGGCTCCATGACGATCACCGGTTTCCCATATTTTTGGGCGACCTCATAGCAGCGGCGGGATTGCACCTCCCCATCCTCCCAGTCGGCATAGTTGATCTGCAGCTGCACGAACTCGGCTTCGGGAAGCTCCGTCAGCATGCTATCCAGCACCTCGGGCGAATCATGGAAGGAAAACCCCAATCGGCGGATACGGCCCCGCGCCTTCTGCTGAAGCAGGTATTGCCACACCTTGCAGTCCCGCACGGTCTTCATGCGATCCGCCCCCATGGCGTGGAGCAGATAAAAATCGAAGTACCCGGCGCCGGTCCGCTCCAGCTGCTCCTCAAAGAGGATGGGCGCATCCTTCTCCTCGCTGATGCGGAAGATGGGCATCTTGTCGGCCAGCAGGAAGCTGTCCCGAGGATGGCGGTCCACCAGCACGCTCTTGACCGCCCGCTCGGAGAAGCCGTTATGATAGGGATAGGCCGTATCAAAATAGGTGAACCCCTGTTCCAAGAAATGATCTGCCATCCGGGCGACCTGGTCAAGATCGATGCGATCGTCCTTGCCGTCCAGCACGGGCAGCCGCATGAGGCCGAAGCCCAGTTTTTTTGTGTTTTCAGGGAGAAAAGCCATGCTGCGCCTCCGTTTTTTCTTTTGATTGTACCCTAGAAACCACCTATCGTCAAGAATCAAAAGATTTCTCTTTGAAAATGGGGAAAACTGTGGTATAGTATGGCATCGCGTGTATTTGAGGTCTCTATGATTTATGTTCTGATCGCATTGTTGCTGCTGCTTCTTTTCGTCATGTCCGCCAGCTTGTATGCCTTTCTGCGAGGCGGCACCCGCCGGGACCGTACCGAGCTCTTTCGGGCCAGCACCGTGGTCCCCTCCGGTCGATATCGCTTTCGAGATCGGATGCAGCTGGGCGTGGACTGGTTCGAGAGCCAGCCGAAAACGGAACTCCATATCAAAAGCAAGGACGGCCTGTCCCTGGCGGCGGAGCTGATCGAAGCAGAAAACCCCATCGGCCTTATCGTGGCTGTCCATGGGTTTAGGTCCTGGCCCGCCCGAGAGTTCGCTTTGGTGGCCAAACACCTCTATGAAAGCGGCTACACCGTCCTCTATCCCTATATGCGCGCCCATCGAAAGAGCGAGGGCAAGTATATCACCTTTGGCGTCAAGGAGCGGTGCGATATCGGGGCCTGGGCCCAGCTTTTGGCGGAGAAACACCCCGATCTGCCCCTCTTCCTCTATGGGCAAAGCATGGGCGGGGCCACTGTCATCATGGCCTCCGGCCTCGATCTGCCCGCAAACACAAAGGGCATCATCGCCGATTCCGCTTACTATTCCCCCAGGGACGTGATCGCCACGGCCCTCACCCAATCCTACAAAGTCCCTGTCTTCCCCATGCTGCCCGCCATGGATCTGTGGGCCAGGCTCCTGGCCGGATACTCCATCACCGCCACCAACTGTCAGGATGCTTTCGACAGGACCCATCTCCCCTTCCTCTTCATCCACGGCACGGCGGACGAGCTGGTGCCCTATGCGATGGGGAAGCTGAACTATGATCACTGCAAGTCGGAGAAGCAGATGCTTACCGTGGAAGGCGCCGCCCACTGCGCCAGCTACTATGTCGATCCCGCCCGATACATTTCCTATCTGGACGGATTTCTGAAAAAGTATGGCAAGTCGCCCTTGCAATGAGCGGCCGCATACAGTAAAATTGTCAAGGTTTACTATACTACCAAAGGAGAACAAACATGGACAAACTCATTGGTGCCTGCCTGGTCGCACAGTCCGGCGGCCCCACCGCTGTTATCAACGCCAGCGCATACGGCGTGATCCGTACTGCTTTGGACGATGACACCATCACCCACGTCTACGGCGCCGCCCACGGCATCCGGGGCGTTTTGGATGACATCCTGTATGATTTAGATCTGGAAGACGAGCACGAGCTGCGCCTTTTGCTCAACACGCCCTCCGCCTCCCTCGGCTCCTGCCGCTATAAGCTGAAGGACTACACCGAAGACGACACGGATTACCGCCGCATCATGGAGGTGTTCAAAAAGCACGACATCCGCTATTTCTTCTACATCGGCGGCAACGACTCCATGGACACCTGCAACAAGATCAGCAAGTTC
>JAEEGH010018221.1_pt1 | contig 14868 bp, 17 predicted proteins | sample 9134181 | NCBI WGS metagenome assembly JAEEGH01 (sample SAMN16246544, study PRJNA631951) | gut metagenome | biome: gut microbiome; feature: rumen; material: DP-attached | host: Bos | place: Iran: Karaj | collected 2018-10 | reverse complement strand
CCTAATAACACTAAAAGGTACTAAAAGTACCTTTTTTATTATATAACATCTATAGAGGGTATTATTATGTCAGATGTTAAAGTTCCATGCGTTCCTTGGTATGAAGTCATGTGGTATATGGACCACGATGGAATCATACAAGATGTGTTCACTGAAGATTTCACAAGTAGCGAGGAAGCACTTAAATATTATGAAGACCACAAAAACGATCCCGGTAAATATGGATGGAAAGTTACTAAACGTGGTCATGGGTTTAAGATTTTAAAGGATTATCTCAAATGAAAATGACGGAGCAAGAATGACCTTGCTTCTTTTTAATAATGTTTGCCTAAATTATTATAAATATATGAGCGACCATTCAAATATTGAGAAAATAATTGACTGCATTTACAAGGTTCATGAGGAGTCTTGCCTTTATAACGATTCATTGGAAAATGTATTGTTTATGTTTACTAATGCTTATGATTCTTTCTTTTTAGATTTAATGAAAAAATCTATTCAGAATGCTAGAAAAGGCAACTTACTTAATTTAGATGACAAAGAAATAAATTTTGATTTATTGCGGCATTCATATAGAGCGTGCATAAAATTTGCTTTCGAAAGTTGTAAGTCTGGTGTTTTTAATCCAAGAATAACTCATCAAAATATACTAGACTATGAACAAGAGCTAAAAGAAACAATAGAATTCAATTTCATAAGAAACGCCATTGATAGATATAGACTCGGAAAATATAAGGTAACTTTAGAGAAGAATTCTCTTTTGTTTTCACATGTCAGATCTGATAGATCAATTATTTATGATTTATATTCTCGCGTTTTTTCCAACTCTATTCCTGGTGGCAAAGACACGAAAGATAATTATGATGTATTTAATTTTAACTTAGAACTTGTAAACCAATCTTTAAAACCACAAGAGTTCCAAAGCAAAAAGATATTCAAACCAGCAAAACATATTCTTTTGCCATTAATTGATAAACTCATTGATTATTATTTGCGAGATTTTCATTACGAGATTGGTTATCTCAAAGGAAAAGACTACTGCCTAGGTGATTATTTGTTGGCTTATTCTTATTTAGCTGCAATTGGTTTCTTTAAAACCGCTTACCTTTTATCATTACATGGAAGTAATGATTTTATTAATCAGCCATGCATTATCTATCCAAAAAATAAATTAATAAATGACATTTCGGAAACAACTGGAATGAGTGAAGAAATGGCAACTAAAGCCATTAAAGATATGGTGTATAATTATGAATTTCACAAGGACAAAGTTACCATCTTTCAACCATTATTTGATTTTGGCGAATACTACGTTTGTTCGTGCAATTTATTGTTCCATTCTTATGTTGTTGATAAGGTTATGAAATATTTCGATTTAGAAGGAACTAATCTTCCTGACATTTCGATATACCACAATTACATGTCTGAAAAAATGAATTTAAGAATGGCGATTAATCTTTCTGAACTATATCCAAATATAATTGCATACAAGAATTGTAAATTAACAATTGAGAACAATATTATAGCGGAAGTTGATTTGGTGGTATTTGATGGCTCTACTAAAACAGCCGCCTTGATTGAACTAAAGAATTATACTCCAGTAGAAAATGAAACCGATGTTATTCACAAAGATAAAAAAATAAATAAAGCAATAAAATCTAGAATTGAAAAGGATAAACGCGTCTTAGATAATCTAGAATCTTTCTTTGAACAAAACGATATTCCTAAGGACTTCTTAAAATACTCTTTTTCTTCGTTATTAATCACCGATTCCTATTCTGGTGGAGTCAATGTCAGAGAGAGAATAAAAGTTGTTGATGAAGCATTATTTTATTTTTTGTTAGAGCTTGAAAGAGGTAATTTGAAAGAGACACTAAACTACATTGAAAGTGGAGAATTTTTTAAAGTTCTTGAGAAAGCAGTCGGGAATAAATACCATAAAGAAAAATACAGTTATAAAGGAATCGATGTTAGAGTTAAGAATGAATAATTTTGTGTCATTATTTCAAATAAAATCTCATTTTTACGACAAAATGATATACTAAATATATAAGTTTATGCTTTACTGGTTAATTCCACTTATCATCGGAGTAATTCTTTTCGCAGCATTTATGTATTTTAGAGTGCGTGAACAACGCATTATTGCTGTTATTTTAAAAGGTTTTACTTCATTAATGTTTATTGCCACAGCAGTAGTAGCGTGGCAGACATCAAAGAATCCAAATCATATGTTTGGTTTATTTGTCATCATTGGTTTAGTCTTTGGATTAGCGGGTGATGTCTTGCTTGATATTAAATATATGACCCAAAACAAAGAACATTTATTCACAGTTCTTGGTTTCTTAGCGTTTGCGGCTTGCCATGCATTCTTCGCAACTGGATTATTTATCTATTTCTTTAATTTCAATGCGAATCCATTCTATTTAATTGTTCCAGCATTAGTTACCGCGCTTTTAGTAGTTATTACATTATTGATGGAAAAATTCACAATGATTAGATACAAAGATATGAAGCCATACGTCATTCTTTATGGCATCTTCCTATTCTTTACAGTGACTATCTACTTAAGTGCATGTATCCAAAGTGGATGGAGTAACGCAACATTAATTATTATGTTTGCTGGTTTAGTAGCGTTTGCATTATCAGATCTTATTCTTAACAACACATACTTTGCATCTGGCTTTAATACACCTGCATTTATTATTTCCAATCACTTCTTATATTACGCAGGACAATTCGCGATAGCGGTTGCATTGTTCTTCTTGATTTAAATAATTAACGTCAAACTAAACTATTAGCCAATTCCTTGTGCACTAAAAGCAGAATTGGCTTTTTAATATCTTGTGGTTTATAAGAAACTGGCTGTTATTTTAATGTGATAAATTTTATTCAATAAAACATTATGATAAACTAACAATAAGTTGAGGACTAATTAATGCCAAGTAAAGAAAGAACCGTAATTGAACGGCTTGACGATATTGAAAATAAGATACCTTCTTTTGAACACCTAGAACCAAGACCGATTTCAGAAGTTATTGGCAGACCATTTGCTGATTATTTAAATGATGCAACCATTTACGGGGTTGAGAATGACATTAGGAAATTTAAAAGAAGAATAAAAAAGCAAAGAACAGCGCCTATTGTTGGGCTTTCGATATTAATCCCTACTCTTATTTTTGATGTTATTTCTTTTGTTATCAATAAACAGCTTGAATGGGTATTGATTTGTATTACATTTTTGAGCTTAATTTGTCCAATTCTTATGCTAGCTGTTTTATCGAAACAAAAGAACAAACAACCCATGCATTCATTTTGGAATATGGAAAACATTGATTTTTATTTAGTAAAAGAAGGAGACCACAATAAGATCGTTAAAGAAGAAAGAAATGGCCCAATATTTTACATAATGCTAATCATTAAAATCATTACTATCATTGCAAGTTGTTGTGGTGTATTTTGGTATCTTTTTGCATTTGTAATGGCTGATTTAAATGGCGCTTTGTATTGGGTTGGCTTGATACTTGGGTTTATTATAGCTTTTTTAAATGTGATCCCATTTTCATATGGGAAACCATACTATTTTCTTGATTACATATTTGAAACAAAAGAGTCTTATATTACTTACCCAGACCTAGATTATTTCAAAAAATAAGGCATTTCTATGTATTTAAAACACTTGAAAATAAAAGAACATCCGATTTTAAAAGATTTGGAACTGAATCTTATTAATCCGAAGACAAAAGAACCATACTCTATTATTGCTTTTGTTGGAGAGAACGGTTGTGGCAAAACAACTCTTTTGAATGAAATTTTTAATTATGACAAATCGAATTACATTATCGATAAACAGACACCATATACATTAATTTCAAAACCATTTGATGCACTTTATCTAAGACAAGGCAGCCTTCATAGAAACGCTATGAAAGAAGTTAGAAAACTAATTGATGGTAAAGATATGTATCCAACCAACAGTGCTACATATACTGGTGGCGCCAATCCTTTTGGTCTTCGAAGTAATAATGGTGCAAACCAAATAATCAAAGGAGCTGAGTTGTTAAAGCAACTTGGTGATAAGGATATTTTGGAGATTTTTGAAAGCAATCACATCAATGAAGTATATTGCAGTAATGATGTTTCTAAATTGATAGACGGAGTAGAACACGGATATAACATTTCAAACTATTCTTCTGGTCAACAAGAAATCTTATTAAAACTAAAAGACTTAAGAAACATGGCTTCTGGCACTGATTGTGTTCTTTTGGATGAGCCAGAAACCTCATTGCATCCTAGATGGCAAACTAAAATAGTTAGTTTAATACAAATGATGTTAGAGACTGATGGCATGATTCCACAAATCTTTATAGCTACTCATTCTGAAAAAGTTTTGGAGTCTCTCATAACTAGAAAAGATACATTGATAGTTAGGCTTGTAAAGAAGAATGGTTCCATTAAAACCGAAACCATAAATCAAATGGACTTACGCTTGCCAAAGACAACATTTGCGGAACTTGACTATGTTATTTTTCATATGAACAACATGGAATACCATGATCAATTATTAAATAGATTTGCTGACATAATGAAAGCAGAAACTATTTTGGATATTGATAGAGCAATAAAAAAACATGACCTATATGATTCAAAAAAAAATAGAAAGATTTGGATTGGCACTACGAAAGATAAAGTAATTACTTATAAAACATTACCTATTTATATAAGGAATTATTTTCATCATCCAAAGGAAGGCGCTGAACCATCAGATAAGGAAGTTAAAGAATCTATTTTGTTTCTAAGAAGAATAATTAAAAAAGAAAAACAATAATGATATAATACGCTCGCCGGTAGGTACACTCTTTTGTTTAGTAATAAACGTTGGAGGAGGTACTGCCTATGAGCTTCAATACTGGCACATACTCTTCCACTAAATTGTTGGAAGAAATCAAGGAACTCATCAAAGACGAGAACAAGACCCAAGAAGAGTTTGCTGATGAAATCGGTTACAGCCGTAAAGCATTCAACAGATTCATTAATGGTAAAAACAAAAATACCGACTTTGGCCTAATCGTTCTTCTTTGCAAGAGACTTGGCATTAAGGCAATCGTCATCGAGTGATCTCGGTGGGGGTTGCCCCTTTTTTGTTACCCATTTTGGGACAAAAATTCGAATTGCTTGTGTTTTCCGTTAGATTATTGGTGAATTAAAACGAAAGACGAAAAGAAGTATGAAAAAAATTGATGCAAAAAACATTATCAAAACAATGAACTGGATTATGTCAATTGATGAAGAAAGCCAAACCTCAATTGAACCTATCTTAAATAAAAAAGGTATATACGAGTGTGCGGTTAATCTACCTCTAATTGATAAAGTCGTCATTGGAATTGGAGATTCGAAAATCAGCTCAATTGATAATGCCACAATCAAAACATCTCAACTAATTGATACATTTCTTGATAATAACCCAACGTTTATAATTCAAAACTTCTTTGGAGAAAACAAATACTTCTTAGAAGAATCTGATGATGGCTTCCTATCTATTAGGATTTCAACTCCATCAATAAATTAACTTCAAGCGCCGCAGTGTAATTTTTATCGCATTGTCCTCCTTTCTAAAAAAATTCTACCTCCATTTCTTTACAACCGGTTCCCCGTCCTAAAGCGGCGTTAGGATGGGACACCACCCTATCAAGCGAGATCCATCAATTCGATGTGTTATAATAAAAGCAAGATTTCATAGTTTCACAAAAATGAATTGATACGTTATTTGTCTCGGTATCGTATCTATCAGCCTACCTTGGTTTTGAAATTATGGATCTGCGGAAAGGGACCTTTATATGGTTAAAAAAACATTCTTACCACTCGTAGTAGTGGCACTAACATCAACCGGAGTTATTACAGGATGCTCCGTTTCCGAAGAGCCTGAAGAAACACAAATTACTGTAACCGATATGGTCGGTACTACCATAACAATCGACAAGAATCCTCAAAAGGTTGCTTGCATCTCTAGAACTACATACGACTTGTTAGTAGCATATGGTGTTGGCGACAAGATCGATGGTGCTTACAAAGGCACACTCAATAATGATTGGGTTCCACTCATTTATCCAGAGAGCCAAAATCATTACGTATACGAGTATAACAACAGCTCAGAACTCTTCTTATCAAGAGGAGTGGATTTGGTTCTTGCTCCAGAGAAATACATTGCAGATGATCTCAATGCACATGGTATTCCTGCTTTAACAGTTTCTCTTTATGGAAACCCTACATTTGATAACTATGTGAATTTCTTATCTCAATTAGTTACAAAGATTTGGGATGGTGAAGAAATCAAAGCTAAAGCGGCAGCTTGGGAAAACAAAGTTAACACCGCCATTAGCGAAATTACCACCGAATTAGCAAAGCATACATTAACTCAAAAGAAGTTATTCTACGTACGTGGTGACAAAGATAGAGGTGTTGGATACACAGACACCCAAGGCTCATTCACCGAATATGCTTATAGAACCTTAGGTTTCGACTTTGCCGGAACATCATTCACTTCTACTCAACCATCTAAAGAAGAAATCATGGCTCAAAACCCAGATGTATTCGTCTGTGGTGGACAATATCAAAATAAGAATATTAATCTTCTTAAAACAGATGAAACATATTCAAACCTTGATGCTGTTAAAAACAACAAAGTCTATAACATTCCAATTGGTTTCACTGCCTTTGAACAATTATCAGTAATGACACCAATCTTCTTCTATGATCAAGCGAACAAGATTTATCCAGAGTATTTCTCTTATGATATTGCCGCTATGGTCAAGACATCCATTAGAGATTACTTCGGTACCGAATTAACCGATAACCAAGTATCTTACATGCTTAACGGATTAAATCCAGAAGGTGGCTCGTTGTACTAATGACTGAAAAGACTGCGAAAAAAAGAACAATAATTTCATTAATAGTTTCAATAGCGGTCTTTGTGGTTATCTTCGCCTTAGCTTTAATGCTAGGAAGATATCAAATCAGAATTGATCAGTTCTTCAAAGCTGTCTTCACAAATGATGCTGCAGTTAAAACACAAAGAAGCATCATTGTTAATCTAAGATTTCCAAGAACTATTATGGCAGCCTTCGTTGGCGTTGGTTTGTCCTTGTCTGGCTTGCTATATCAAGAAACATTTAGAAATAAATTAGTATCTCCTGATTTACTAGGCGTAAGCACTGGCGCATCTGTCGGTGCTGCGCTTGCTATCATTCTTGGATTATCATCAGCTTTCATTAGCATCTTTGCGTTCGTGATGGGATTAGCAACAGTTGCTATAACAGTATTGATTTCAAAACTATTCAGGAATGGATCGTCAACCATATTGCTATTATCTGGCATTATCGTTGGTGGATTCATGTCCGCTATTTTATCAATAATGAAATACCTCTCGAGTGATATTACAACATTAGCAAGTATCACTTATTGGTTAATGGGTTCGTTCGAAAGTGCGAACATGTCACGCGACTATATCCTTATGGGTGTAGTAATAGTGTGTGTTGTTGTATTGATGCTTATCTCCCATCCAATCAACCTTGTTAATCAAGGCAGGTCAGAAGCTCAAACAAAAGGCATTAACTACAACTTCTATAGATTACTTATCATCATTTTATCTACAGTTCTAACTGCTATCTCAGTGTGCTTCTGTGGAACCATTTCCTGGGTTGGTTTAATCATTCCACATATCGTTAGATTACTTGTTGGAAGAGATGCAAAAAGAACCATTCCTCTATGTGTTACATTTGGTGCAACATTCATGATTGCGGTTGATATTATTTCTAGATCATTCACAGATTCTGAAATCCCATTAAGTGCTGTTACTGGATTATTTGGAACAGTGGTGTTTGTCATTATTTTGATTATTAAAAGGAGGAACTTACGTGTTAATAAAGATCTCTAATTTATCCTTTAAATACGACAAAAAATCCGCAAAAACCGTGTTAAATAATCTAAATCTCGATATTAAAGAGGGCACAGTTAATGTATTACTTGGTCTTAATGGCTGTGGCAAAACTACACTTATTAAACTCCTTGCTGGATTAGAAAAACCTCTTGAAGGAACTATTCAATATGGAGATGATGATTTACAAAAACTCAGCTATAGAAAAAGATCAACTATCTTCTCCTATGTTCCTCAACAAGCAAACGTGACTAGTGACGTTCCTGTTAAACAATACCTATCTTATGGAACAACCAATACACTCGCGTTTTATGAACATCCTGGTAAAGAAGAAATGAAGCGAGTTGAAGAGATTGCTCATAAGCTTAAAATTTCTCACTTGCTTGATAAGAACCTCGGAGAAATCAGTGGTGGTGAGCTACAAATCGTTCTCATTGCTTGTGCTTTAATTCAAGGTACAGAAATTATGCTTCTTGATGAGCCAACTTCCGCATTAGATATGAAAAATCAAAACTTGGTTCTTTCCATTCTTAAGAAGGTTGCCATTGAAGAAAACAAAACAATTATTCTCTCCTCGCATAATCCTAATAATGCTAGATTCTTAAATGCCAATGTAATCTTGATGAATAATGGCACAGTCCAAGATCAAGGCTCTGGTGAAGAAATCATCACTGTAGAAAAGCTTCGTGACGTTTATGGCGATGCAATTTGCTACACGGACGAACTCGGTTATAGAGAGATCTCATTTAAGGAGTAACTGTATGAGTGAATTTGGATGTAAAAATATAACCTTTGATTTCCATCTTCATGTCATGCCTGGTTCTCTAGATTCTAAGCAGCCTGTAGAAGCGGCAATCGAAACCGCCAAACAGGCTGGTTTAGACACCATTGCTGTTACTGACCACAATAGTATTGATTCATTAAATGAAGCTATTGAGTTAGGTAAAAAGATGGGTGTTCATATTATTCCTGGATGCGAACTATCTTCAACTATCTTTGGACTGGGCGATGATTTGGAACGCTGCAATATTCATGTTCTCGCGCTAGGTCTAAAGAATGATAAAGATTTATTCAATACTGTTTTAAAAGATTCGCATGATGAAAGACAAAGATGGGAAAGACAACTTAAGGAATTGTGTGAATCAACATTCAATATAAAAATGAATGGTACTACTTACTATGAATTAAAGGATGAACTATTTGAACGCGGCTTGTTTGTCAATAAAAAGGAAGCGAAGAAATGGCTACGTATGGATAGAGCAGATATTCCTGAAGCATCATATATACCTATTTCAAAAATCGTAGATATCATTCATCAATTAGGTGGTATAGCTATATGGGCCCATCCTAATAGAGGAGAAAACCATAAAGTATTAACCATAGACAATATTAAACAGGTCTGTGATTTCTTAATTGATAAAGGTTTGGATGGTGTTGAATTATTCCATCCAGATGTAGTTTCAGAACCAGAAGTCTTTGAACTGTTAAAGGAAATAGCGAATAAGAATAATCTATTGGTCTCACTCGGCAGTGACAGACATAATGCCTACGACGCTTATGGAGAACATTATTTTATAGCTCACCAAATTCTAGAAAACTTGGATTTCGATTTTGAAAAGATTAAAGAAAGTCTATTGAAACGACTAAAGATTCAATAATTATTTGTTATTGTTACCATTTTTGGGACAAATAAAAAGATTGTCCCTTTTTTTGTTTTATGGTTTAAGTGTCGATGAAAATCGATAGAAAGTGAACCAAATAATGAAAAAATCTAAAACACAATTGCAAAAGTTCGCAAATGAAGAACTTGAACGTATTTCTAAAATATTTGCTAAAGCCATGATGATGGTTGGTGAAAAATATGGAAACTCCTTAAGTCATGATGAATACATGAACAAAGCTGAAGAAATCTATTGCAAATTAATTGCCGAAGAAGAAAGTGACAATCTTACATAAAGGTTGTTACTTTTTTTGGGACAAAAACCTATTATCCATAAATAAAGGTATAAATTGATTGTGCCGGTAATAAATCGGCAGAAAGTGAGGAAACTCAAATGAACAAAAAACTAATTACTAAAAACGCCAACAACATCATGTGGGTAGAGTACTGGATTAGAAAGGCTCACCCTTCCTATGCTCAATTTAATATAGAAGCTGAAAAATATGATTCCTATAGATGGATCTGCGAAATTGAATTGCCATTAATCGATAAAACAGTGAAATCTATTTGCGAATCAGAAATCAATTCAATGTGCAACGCTGCTGATAAAGCATCCAAACTAATCAATGATTATATGAAAAGCCACAAAGAATTAAAGATTAAAAACATTTATAAAAATGGACATTGGATCGTTAGTGGTAATGAAGATGGCACATTCCATTCTTTAACACAAAACAAGATTGGAAACGAACTTAGAGCCAAAGAAGTCAAAAATGAAACAATGAATTCTATTAAAGAAGTCCAAAAAGCTATTAATTCAATTGCTAATATACTAGGTTCTAGAGAAAACCTGTTTATCCAAGTAATCGATCAATCATTGTTCAAAGAGAATCAAACAATTGAAGGAATTCTCGAAACAATTAGTTCTCGAATCGAAAAAGAATACCAAACCACAAGATTAAGTATTTATTATGATAGAGAAGGTAATAGCATTATTGCAGTTGGCTATACTGAACCAAAATCTACAAAGGGGGTGGAAGATTATGAAGAAGTACCTATTCTTTGATATTGAATGTTCAAATTGTCATGGTGGAATTGGCAAGATGTGCGAATTTGGTTATGTACTTACTGATGAAAATTTTAAAATCATCAGCCAAGATGATATTCCTATGTCACCTGGCAGACTAAATAAAGACAAATTTGATTTAGTCGGCCGTGATGGTGAAAAAGATATCGAACTTGCTTATGAATATGAATTCTATTATTCACAACCACAATTTCCTCATTTCTACGAAAGAGTGAAAAAACTAGTTTGTGATCCCGATACTATCTGCTTTGCATACTCTATGGGTAATGATATTAGACACCTCCATAATTCATGTACGAGATATAAATTAAAACCATTCGATTACACTTGCTATGATGTCCAAGTACTTGTTGCTAAATATTTACAAAAGAAAGGACAAATGAATTTAGAAAACGCTGCAAAGCGTATTGTTGGCCCTGGCTGCTTAGTGGGCTTAGAAGAACACTTATCAAGAGATGATGCCAAACTAGAAATGATGATCTTCCAAGCTATTTGTGAATTAGAACAAAAAACATCTAGTGAATTATTAGAAGAATACTCATCCACTAAAGTAAATTCCATTGAATTCTTTAATAAGATTATTGAACGTGGCAAGAAGAAAAGACTAAAAACCGCAGGACACGATTTCTATAATTCATTAGCTGTTGAAGAATCTGAATTAGACAAACCCGAAAATATTGGCAGAAGATATAATATGAGTGGCGACCTAAAAGCTAATATGGAAATTCTTACATCCGCTATTCAAATGGTTCAAAGCAAAAACGGAATCCTTTGCAATAAGATTAGTAAGACAGACTTCTTCATTGCACTAGATGACAAAAACAAAGAAGAAATCATCAAAGGTTTTAAACATCCATTTGATGGTCAAGTCATTACATTCGAAGAATTTGTGGCTTTAAACAAATAAGCAAAATCTCTCATCAATATTGGTGAGAGTTTTTTATTCGAACAAAAATCTATTATGGTAAAATATTTTTAACAATTAAATTATCAAAGGGGAATAATTATGAAAGTTGCAGCGGCTGTATTAAGTTGGATTGGTGGTGCTTTAACCATTGCTATTTTATGGGTGAACATAAGTCCGCTTTTTGATATTGACACGGCGTGGCTAGTTTTACCTCTTTTGCTAACACTTATTACCATTGCTGTTTTGATTTATAGACAATGGGCCACAAATCATGGTTCTAAAATTCTTGCAGGTATTTTAACTATCATATTTTGTGGCTTATTAGGTGGTATTTTTACACTATGCATTCCTGAATCTGATTTAGGTGGCTATGCTTACCATCCAAAGAAGAATTCATATTTAAAGACAGTGTCTTCAACATCAACTGTTTCAAGACCTAAAACAAATTTATATCCTCAACCAGTGAGAGTGGGAGATCGTATTGAAGTAATTAATGGTTTCTTTATGCCTTCTGCTGGTAAAAGAGTGAATCCAGGAACAATAAGTAGTGCAAGAAGTATTGAAGGTAACCAAGTCACATTTATTACAAGTGTAAGTGGATGCACATTCTCTGCAAGTACAGGTATGAGTAATCTTCGTATTATTGGAAGAATGCCTCAACCAGTGGAACCACCAAAGGAAGAACCTAAACCTGTTGAAAAACCAAAAGAAGAGCCAGCAAAGCAATTAGACAAGTTTGAAGAAATAAAGAAATACAAAGAGTTGCTTGATTTAAATATCATCACCCAAGAAGAATTTGATGCTAAAAAGAAAGAATTAAATATTTAAGTATCTTTAACATCAAGTTTCTTTATAAGTTTTTTTCAAAAGCCATTAAAATATGCTTCGCAACTTTTGGTTGCATCATAAAGTGCGTTATAATTTTGACCGAAAATATATAATGAGTGGCGTAAGGAGGAAAAGGACTTATGGCCTTCAAAGATGAATTCAAAAAATATAGAGAATTACGTGAGCTCACACAAGAAGATATTGCTGATGCTATCGGGATTTCTCGTCAAAGTGTCTCTAAATGGGAAAACGGTAATAGTGAACCAGATATAGAGACAATAAAACAATTAGCATTAATATTCGATTGCTCTACAGATCAACTGTTAGGATTTGTGAGTAATGAGACACATGTAGCGAGAGTAAAGAACGCGCGCTTCAAGAAGTTCTTAATGATATCTTTATTTACTATTGGAGCTATGATTCTTATCATTGGCGCATTATTAATAATCCATTTTGCACAACCAGGAATTAATGGAAATCTCACACCATCACAAAAAGGATTTATATTCGGACCTTATTTTCATATGAGTGATTTTAATAACCGGGCAATGATAATGGGTCACGAAGCTGGTTATGAATGGGGTACTCAAGATTGCTTTAATTATGGATCGGCTCAAATAAATGCTAATTACCATTTAGTGGGAGAAACATATTATTACAATAATTATCCAATACCAACATATGGTTTCTTAATTACTGCGATTGTATTTGGAAGTCTAACTGTAATCTTCGTAATTGTATTACTAATTATTGTTATTAGACGCAAAGTCTGCAGTAAAAAGGCAATAAAACAACAATAGAAATATTAAAAATATCCTATAAACAACAAAAACATTCTCTAACGGCAATAAACGATTTATAATCTAATCGTTAAAAAGATAGGAGAATGTTTTTATATGAAATATCTATCTATAAGTGAAGCGGCAAAAAAGTTTGCCTTATCGGAAAGAAGTGTCCGTAACTACTGCGCTAACGGAAGAATTCCAGGTGCGGTTATGCAAGGAAAGAGTTGGTTGATCCCAGAAGATGCCTCTAAACCGGAAAGAAGTAACGGCAAAAATGAAGAATTAGATAACCAAGTAGTGGAACTCGGATATGAATTAGTGAACTTTATTAATAAAAGTCCAGTATCATTTTTCGCTATTAACAATGTGAAAGAACTCTTATTGAGTCATGGTTATAAAGAATTAAAAGAAAACAAACCATTTGATATTAATAAAGGTGATAAGGTTTTCTTTATTAGAAATGGTTCCTCTGTTGTTGCTTTAGATATTGGTGAAGAAGTAAATAAAGAAGACTTTGCCTATCATATCATCGCCTCTCATAGTGATTCCCCTTGTTTTAAGATCAAACCTGAATGTGATAGCAAGAGTGACATCTATAATCGCATTAACGTTGAAGTCTATGGAGGACTTATCGCTTCTACTTGGTTAGATAGACCTTTATCTATCGCTGGACGTGTCGTTATTAAAAATGAAAACGGATTGGAATCTCGTTTAGTGAATTTATCTAATCATAAAGTGATGATTCCTAACTTATGTATCCACTTTAATAGAGAAATCAATTCTGGATATAAATATGATCCATCCGTGGATTTACAAGCTTTCTTATCTCAAGAATTATCTGGTAAACCATTAAAGAACTTATTAAAACAATCTCTTAGTGTGAGAGAAGAAGATATCGTTAATTTTGATTTATATTTATATAACCGTGAAGCGGGATATCTCTGGGGTAAGAAAAAAGAATATGTTTCTTCTTCTAGATTAGATGACTTAGAGTGTGTCTTCTGTTCTACAAAAGCATTCGTAGATTCAAATAGTCAAACATCTATCAATGTCTTATATATCGCAGATAATGAAGAGGTCGGTTCTTCCTCAAGACAGGGCGCGGATGGAGACTTCCTTGAAGTGATTTTGAAACAAGTTTGCAACAAATTAGCCTTAGATTACAGCGTTTCTATGGCCAATTCTTTCCTTATCAGCGCGGATAACGCTCATGCGGTACACCCCAATAAACCATTCATCACTGATGCAAATAACAAGGCCTATATGAATAAAGGTTTAGCGATTAAATACAACGCTTCCCAGTCCTATACCAGCGATAGCGTCTCCTCTTCTATCTTCCAAAAGATTTGTGATAATGCGGAAGTGCCTTATCAATTCTTCACTAATAGGAGTGACATTAGAGGCGGATCAACATTAGGCAATATCTTACTAGGTCATGTATCTATGCTTTCTGTAGATATGGGATTACCTCAACTGGCGATGCATTCCTCTTTTGAAACTGCGGGTACACTAGATATCAAATCCGCGATTAAAGCCTTTAAACAATTCTATTCATCAACCATATTAATTGATGGAAATCGCTTCATTATTAAATAATGTCATTTGCAAAAACCTTCAAATAATGTGAAAATATCATGGAAAAGTGGTGATTAATATGATTTGTAATAAAGA
>JAEEGH010018216.1_pt1 | contig 14871 bp, 7 predicted proteins | sample 9134181 | NCBI WGS metagenome assembly JAEEGH01 (sample SAMN16246544, study PRJNA631951) | gut metagenome | biome: gut microbiome; feature: rumen; material: DP-attached | host: Bos | place: Iran: Karaj | collected 2018-10 | reverse complement strand
CGCAAAGAGCAAGGAACATCGTCTTTGCCTGTTCGTAACCGCCATAAATGTAGGCGTCGCGAAGCCCCGCAAAAGTCTTGTGAATGTTGTACCAGGGCACCCAATAGCCGTTCTGCGCGCCTGCGTTTCCACTCTTGAACTTCAGCCACATTTGCTTTCCGTTCGGCACGCCGCTCAGGTAACCCTTGAAATTGTTGTCCCTGGAATTGTAGTCCTGAATCGTCTTGAGTTCGCTCAGCACATACTCCAGGCGTTCCTTGATGAGTTCGTCGCCCGTTGCCGCATACTGCATCGCCAAGGCACTCAAGTAATGTCCGAGCACATGTCCGTCGAGACCCGCCCAGTTCGAGAATTTGGAAGCCTTCGGCTTCATGCCCGCTTCCTCGTAGAAGGGTGCAATCAGCTTATCCGTATCGTAGGCGAGTAGCGTTTCAACATTCAAGTCCTGCCGTTCTTTCAGCGGACCATCGAGCAGCTGCACATCGCCAAGTGCGAACATATCGGGGTAAAGCAGGTCTTGCGTATGCCCCTGAGCATACCAACATCCCATTGCAGCAAGGGCAACGCAAGCCATGCGATTGATTTTGATTCCAAACATCTCGTACCATCCTTTTTCCAGCACAAGCCAACCAATCTAAAATTAAATCCTGCAGCACGAAAAAATTCCCTGTTCGGGGATTTAGTTTTGTCAAAATTTCAAAGGGGTGTCCGGGAACTAACGCTCAACAAAGTTACTGGGCTTGACGCCGTAGAGCACGACATCGTCTATCCAGAATTCTGTATCGTCGTAAGCGGCAATCGAAATCGTCGTCATCGCCTTGCTGATAACATCCCAGCCGAGGTTTCCGTAAAGGTCGTCGCGTGGCTTAAAGTTCGAAGGCTTTATCACGCGGCGGCTCCATTCACCATCTGTGGCAAGGGTGTCGTACGCCAAGGCTTTGCCTTCAACATTTGAACTTCCCAGAGTTTCAAAGGCAATTGAGATGACGCCAGTTCCGCGAGCATAAAACACGATGGAATCCGTCGCCGAAATATCGCAGGGAGACTCCTCCTTGCAAATCCAGGTACCAAAGAAAGACCACTTGCCCACTGCAGCCGAGGATTTCCAGTGCAACGCTCGGCCTTCGCGTCCAGCGCCCGCATCTTCGATAAAGCTTGCGACACCTGCATCCACATCCGGCGTCGTCACCACGTTCGTGTCGGTGACGCGCATATAGCCTTCCACCGAGATTCCCAAATCGGTAATGAAAAACTCCTCGCTGTCCGACTCGAAATCAAGAATCTTGACGGAATCCGGCTCGAACGCGTAAACATAGGCCGAAGTTTCTTCGGCGGCATTGACCGTAGCCGACCCCTCTACCACGCTATCGCCTACAATGTAACGCAACTCATATTCAAATGGCGGCAACGAATCCATCGCATAGAAACCCTGAGCGTCCGTCTTGACAAGACGATCCGAACCGTACACCTGAACCCAGGCATGGTCGACCCCTTCGGGCAAATGCACCTTTCCGCGCAGGCTTCCCGTCTTTTCCAGGACGAACCGCACGGAATCTCCGTCCTTGACGTCTTCGGCTGAAATCTTTTTGAACAGGCCTTCGCCAGCATCCACCACTTCAAGCGTCGCCACATCTACCGCAAGGCTGTCAATACGGATGCAGCCCAGGGAATCCGTCACGAATTCGCTGAAAAAACCGAGGCTCGCGGAATCCACAGCGGAACCTTCTTCAGATTTTTCCGCCGCGACACCCGCATCAGCCCCCTCGACGCTCCGGACATATTCCGCAGAACGCATGCGCGCCACCACGTTTGCCGCCGGCAACGAATCTCCGCGGACAACCTGAATCAGGTAGGCATTTTCCGTCTCCACCGTGCTGATTCCGGCCACATCCTTTTCGCCGGAACACGCCCAAAACGCAAGCGACACAAAAACGGCGAGGAATAAAAGCAACTTTTTCATCTTTTCACCCCCACTTTTTTAGACTGCGAGCCCCTGGATTCCTTGGCCACCTCAGCGACCGGGTAAAAGGCGAACACGAACTGCATCGCGCGATTTACATCCTTCACTTCGGCCACCCTCTTCTGTACCTGGCGCCTAAATTCAAGGGTCATTTCGTTCAGGTCGTCAAAGCACTCGTCGTCCACGCCCACCAAAAGCGACGAGATATTCCGCTTCGTGGGTTCCACGGCGACCAGCGCATTCTGCGCAAGCGTCAAGAGCTGGTTCTGGTAGCTGCGAATGGCGGCGGTCTTTGTCGGCGACCCCGCCGATGTAAAGTTGGCCGTTGTCGCGGCGTAGCGTTCCGAGGCAAGCGGCGTAATCAGCTTTAAATCCTTGAGAACCGCGATGGCCTCGCGCACCTGGTCTTCCGAGACAGCGGGCGTAATCTGCTTCACCAGACGAGAAACCTCGGCATGGCCCCCGTTCATCTCGATCAGCGCACGCACCACCGGAATCCACCACTTGCTCAAGAACAGGTATTCGCTCGCACTGAACTTGCGCAAGTCCACATCCTGCAGCGAAAGCGCCATCTTGTAGAGTTTTTCCTTTTTCGCCTGCGACTTCGCCTTGGCCGCCGCCACCAAAATCTCGAAAATTTCGCCGCTACGCCCCTTCAGGTCCAGCAGGTCCTTCGCCAGGGGAATGCTGTGGTTCGGCAGATGCAGTTCCTTGTTCAGCACGCGGAAAATTTGGCTCGTATCGAGTCCCAGCTTCTGCCCCATCATCTTGTAAGAATACAGGGGCATATCCAACTTTCGCTGGGTATAATAATTCTTGAGCAGGTCCCTGTAATCGCTAATTTCGTTGATGTTCAGCATAGGCGCATTCTCGAAAAAAAACTCTAATCTATAAAATAACCTATTCTGCCATTAAAAGCTCATCTATACCAAAAAGCCTTTGAAAAAATGTCAAAGGCTTTAACTCAATAAGAAAGGGCCTTAAACTACTTAATCCTATGTCCCGTCAGGTCGAAACGCCTGCCGTTCTTCTCGATAAAGAGCGTATTACCCTTCTTGAGGAGTCGCGGAGCCAAGTCGCGGTTCATGGCGGCAGGGAGAGCCGCGCGAATCCCTTGCGTGTCTTCGCAACTTTCACCCGCGCAGAACTCGATCCAGTCGATATCCATCCAGTCGCCGGTAACCGTGAAGCGGAGGATGTGTTCGCCCTCGGTCAGGTTCACCTTGGCTTCGACCGTATTGTATTCGTCGTAGTCGTCTTCGCCCTCGGTTGCTGCAGGCACGGCAATTTCTTCGGTAATATCCTTGCCGTCCATAGAGAGCTTAAAGCTTGACGTGCTGTTGGCAGAAGCCACGGAGGCGTTCATCGTGTAAGTTCCCGTCGAGGCCACCTTCACGGTGTATTCGAGCCATTCACCCGCCTGGTTGTAACCCACGATTACACCGGTCGCCTTCTTGTAAAGGTCTACGCCGGTACCCGAGCGATAGTCGCTATCGCCGTGGTTTTCGGTATCGTTTTCGTTGTAGGTGGTGTTGCCCTGGCCCACACCGTTAATGTCGAAATCTTCCACTTCGATCTTGCCCGGAATGGCGAGAGCTTCGCCCTTGAACGGTTTGCGAGGAACCGGTTTGAGAACCAGGCGGAGCAGTGCAGAGCCGTGAGCCGGAAGTTCGATAGAAACATGGGAAACCGGGCCCAGATCTTTCTTTTTCCAGGCATCGCGAACTTCCACTTCGCCTTCTACGCCAATGTCTGCAAAGTTGCATTCCACAGTCTGAGTGGAGTTGTTGTTATTGAGGAGTGCCACGGCAATGTCGCCATTCTTCAAGGGCTTGGTCCAAATCTGCTTGCCGTTCACGTCGGAGACGCGATGTCCCTGAACGCCAAGAGAGTCCTGGTTGATGGCAATCATGTCCTTGTTTAGGTAGAGTTCCTTGGTCTCGTTGCTCATGTTGCGCACGTCGGAACTGATCATGATGGGGGCGGCCATAATAGACCACATCGTCATCTGGGAGCGTTGTTCTTCGTAAGAGAGGCCCCTGTTGCCTACCTCGAGCATGTCCGGGTCGTTCCAGTGGCCGGGCTTTGCAATTTGCCAGTACTTGTTGTTCGCATCGATAATTTCGTAGACGCCGCGGTACCAGGATGAGGAAATCCATTCGGGGCCAATGTCGAAAGTGGTGCGCCAGAGGTTGGCGATTTTGGGCATCCAATCCTTGTATTCCCACATGCAAATACTGAACACGATGTCGCGTCCGGAATTGCGGAGCGCCTTGGACATAGCGGTATAATCTTTTTCCTGGGTACTCGGGTCGGAATCGCAGTTGTCGTACTTCCAGTAGTCAACACCCCATTCGGCGAGCTTCTTGGCATCCTGTTCTTCGTGACCGTTGGAACCGCTTTCGCTTTGCCAGTTGCTGTTGTAATGGTGGCAGGTGCGTTTACCGCGGTCGCCGTAAAGGCCGAACTTCAAGCCCTTCGCATGCACGTAATCGGCAATGGCCTTCATACCGCTCGGGAATGTTTTCGGATTATTCTGGAGATTACCCTGGGCATCGCGCTTGGTGTCCATCCAGTTGTCGTCGAGGTTCAAGTAAATGTAGCCAGCATCTTTCAAGCCGGAACTGACCATGGCATCGGCAATTTCCTGAATTTGCTTTTCATTGATGTTTTCGTGGAACACGTTCCAACTGTTCCATCCCAGCGGAGGCGTAAGCACCAGGCTGTCAGGATGCGCAAAGGCCTGAGAGGCCAAACCACAAAAAGCAAGGGCGATAGCCCCGCCGAACGAGTATTTTTTTAAGCCAAACATCTTCATCACTCCATGATGATATTTACACCTAAAAAAATATCCTTAAAAAAAGGAAAAACACCCAGCTAAAAGAAAGGCTTCATTGATTATTTATCAATGAAGCGCTATGGGAAAAATGGCGTTTTTTTTAACGGGAAACGGGCACCAGGACCGACTTTTCGCCCTTCAAGCTCCGCAAAAGATACACACCTTTAGTGAACCCAGCCTGTTCAAGCGATTCGGCAATGCCCGCACCATGAATTTCAACCAAGCCGAGCCTGCTTCCGTGTATATCGAACACGGCGTACGCCGATGGTTGCTCACGCATGTACTGTACCCCACGCAAAGTCGACGGATCTTCCTCAGGAATTTGCGCGGCATCGAGTTTTGCAATTTTCACGTTGTCGAGCGTAAGCGTTCCCGTCGCAGCACCGGCATTGAAACTCAGGCGGCTGTTCGTATCGGTCGCGGCCGTCATCTGGAACTTGAACGAATAGGTTTTCATATCCGTGCCAAGATCAAAATTCTGCTTTTCCTTGAGGTAGCTCGCCCACGGGTCGTTGTGCTGTTCCACATTCACTTCGAGCGTGCGGGCAGCCCCTGCGCTTGCATCAAAGCTTACCTCGTACCACTGATCTTTTTCAAGATGCAAGTCGTGCTGAATCAGCTGCACCTGGTAATTCTGCGTACCGACCGCCGAAATATCAAACACATACTTGCCATCCTTCGCATCACCAGTCGCAGCGGCATCGCCATGTAGCTGCAAGTCCCAAGCCACGGCGCTCGAATCGAAGCCGCCGTTAAAGACTTCATCGCGATTCGTAGGCACGACAATCGCAGGTGTCGGCGGCGGAAGAGAGGATCCATCCAGCGAATAGTTCTTCACAAAGTTCCAGATTTCCACGCTCGTGTTCACGCTCACGGCCTCGTCCATGGAATACCAGTGGCCCTTTCCTTCGATTGTCAGCAGGCGCACTTCTACATTGTCGGTGCAACCGCTCCAAATTTCAAGAGACGCGGCAGAGCCCGGCTTGGTCGACGGATACGGTTTGATCTTCTGCGAATTGCTGGAGCACTTCTGCGCGTTTACCCAGCCCTTGAGGGTGTTCACGGTGCTGTTATAATTCACCACATCGTCCGTAGTGCCGTGCGTATGCATAATCGGCATCGCGCGCTTGGGCGAATTCACTCCACCGCCACCCGAAACAGGCGCAATAGCCGCAATCATGTCGCCCATCTTGTTTGCCGCATGGTAGCTCATCATGCCGCCCATCGAGAAGCCCGAAACATATACACGGTTTTTATCGATTCCGTATTTTTGATACATTTCGTTGATAATTGCTTTCAGGAAGTTGATGTCCTTGTCGCCACCGATATCCCAGGCCTTATTTTCGCCATTGGGGAACACCACCACGAAGCGCGCGGTATCGGCAATGGATTCCCACTTCGCCGCATTCTTCTGGTAAGGCGCATCCTGGTTCATGCCGTGCATTTGAATAATCAGCGGGCGGTTCTTCTCGATACCCGACGGAGCATACACGAGCATGCTACGGTTCGCACCGTTCACATTTATGTTGTCCGCCACCGCATTGCCCGCAAGCAATGCGACACTCGTTAAGGCAAGCACCACCTTGCCTTTGAAACCGAAGCATCTCATAACTCAAAACTCCTTATGATAGCAGCTACGCCGCAATGTGTAACGACTAATTGCAGGCACCCCATTACACATTCCACACTTCACATTACACACTATTACTTCGTTACCATAAAGCGATGAACCATCCCATTCTTCGCCCTGATCAGGTACACGCCCTTTTCCGAAACCATGGAGCGCACCTTGGATTGGGCTTCGCTTGCACTTGTGGCAAACACAGTTCCCACAAAGCTTCCGTTCAGGCCGTACACACGGTAAACCTGTTCGGTCTGCACATCGTAACGAACATCCTTCGCGATACCAGTCGGGCCAGGATCTGTTGCATTTGCACCAGACACAAACGTAAAGTAGTCGATATCGAGCCAAGAACCAACCACCGTGAAGCGGAGCACATGTTCGCCTGCAGGGAGTGTCACATTGGACTTCACCAAGTTATATTCGTCGTAATTGTCTTCGCCGGAACTTGCCGCCGGTACTGCGATTTCTTCGGTGATATCTTCACCATCCAGAGAGAGCTTGAAGCTCGAGGTGGAACCCGCAGCAGCGACAGCCGCGAACATGGTGTATTCGCCCGCTTTCGTTACATTTACGGTGTATTCGAGCCAATCACCTTCGCTGTTGTAGCCCACAACGACGCCGGTCGCCTTTTCGTAGAGGTCTACGCCCGTGCCCTTGCGGTAGTCACTATTACCATGGTTTTCAGCATCGCCATCATAGTACGAAGTTCCATTCTTGCCCCTGCCCGGCACGTCGAAATTTTCGGCTTCAATCTTGCCTGGGAGCGAAATCGCAGGGCAGTTCTCGCCAGCGGCACAGAACGGAGTCTGGGGCACAGGTTCTGCACCGGCACCTTCAAGGTAAATTTCATCGTTCACGTCGGTACCGATCTTGAACCAGTCAAAGTCGGCATAACCGCCCGCCGTCTTAGTTGCATAATTGAACAAGCCGAAACGGTAGCCCACGAACATATGGAGAGAATAGCTGAGGCCTACATTGTCACCAATCTTGGTCCAAGAAGTTCCATCGGTGCTGTAATAGAAGCTTGCGGTACCACGATCTATGGGCAAATCAAAATCGACACGCAGGTAAACCTTGGAACCCGAAATCGGAGCTGACGCCTTCTGGCTATCACCCTTTTCGTCGCCGCTATACATCACCACCTTGTAGCTACCGCTTTCCTTGGCCAAGGCTACAAAGCCCTTGTCGTCTTGCAAAGCCACGAGGCCTGCAATATCGCCATCCTTCATGCCAGTGCCATCCACAAGAGTGCGGCCGGAACACTTGGGGCCAAAAGTACGCTGGGTCAAAGTATTCTTCGCATTCTGTACACGAGTATCGGTACGGCTCGTGGTAATGCGGTAATGTCCCGGATTTGCAGTCAGGCTCCAGTTCTTGTTATCAGGGTTATGGTTGAACTGCCATTCCAGAGCAAGTTCGTCAGAATCAAAGTCATCGCTAGTCACCATGCCGTAACCCGGAAGCGGAGTTTCCGGCAAGTCAACGGTCGAAGGGGCCTTGCTTCCGCTTGTAGGAACCGGCCAGCCATCCTTCCATTCCATCGGGACCAGATGAGCCATACGGCCAACCGGACCGGAATCACGGAATAACAGGGCGTACCACTTGCCTTCGGGAGTATCGAAAATGCCGCCCTGGGCAACACCGTTATCAGAGAGGAAGTATCTTCCGCTAAATCCGGAGAGCAGGCTCTTGGAACGGTAAACAATTTCGCTACGGCTCTTGCCGGCCGGCCAAGAAATGGTGAACAGGTAGTATTCGCCATTCACTTTTTCCATGTGCGAGCCTTCCTGCTGCACGTAGTACTGGGTTGTATTCGTCACCGCGTTAACGCTCACGCCACCGAGCTTTCCGCTCTTGCCACCAGCCTTCACACCGCTAGCATCGTCATTCAGCTGCACATAGCTAATCTGGTCACCGCTGCCGTAGAACACCCAGGCAGTACCGTCGTCATCAAAGAACAGAGACGGATCGTGATAAAACGGGAGCTGCACTTCGGACCAGGGGCCATTTTCTACATCGGCAGTCTTGTACAAATGCGTTTTGCCAGTCGTATAAGACGGCGTAAGTACATAGAAATATCCATCGCGGTAGCGGATGCTCGATGCCCAAGAGCCCTTGCCATAGGCATCATCGCCGTTCAGGTTCATCTTGTCATTATTAACAAGCGTCTGGTAAGCATAACCCACCGTACGCCACTGGGCCAAATCGGTACTCTTGAAAACGGGTACGCCCGGGGCAAAATGCATGGTCGTCGTCACCATGTAATAGGCATCATCGACGCGGACAATGGAAGGGTCCGGGCTGTCGACATACATAATCGGGTTATTGACAGTCGCAGCATAAACTGCGCAAGAACTAACGAGGGCAATGCCCAAACCTTTAAGCCATCCCATATAGTACTCCTTTTACTGAGCGCACCACCGCCCATGCAAATTTCATCATTCTAAAATTACCCTAAAAACGGGTCAAAAAGCCCCGACAGGCCTTAAGTTCTTTTGACAAATTGTCAAGAGAGAGAAGATCAAAAGCACAAAAAAACACCCCTAAAACAGGGGTGTCAAACAAGGAGAGAGAGAGTTTAAATTTTAGCCGTATAGAAATCCTAGCACGACTGCAAGAACAGAAAAGACAGCAATCTGCTTAATGACCACAATTTCGTTACTTTTCATAGGTCACCACCTTCTGCTTGACGCCCATCTTGCCGGCAGAGCGAACCAAATACACTCCCTGACGGATACCCTTGACACCGTCCTTGACCATGCGAACAGCAGCATCCATGCCGGCAGCCTTGAAGCTTGCCACATGCTTGCCCTGCATATCGAACAGGTTGAAGTTGCTTTCCGCTTCGGTCATCAGGTTCAAGCCTTGTGCAATGGAGGTCGTAGAAGAAGCCTTGAATTCCACGTAGTCGATATCAATCCAATCGTTAGTGATTTCGATTTTCAAATCGTGCTTGCCAGCCTTCAGAGTCGCCTTGCCGCCGCTCACCGTGGTAAAGGTCTCAAAGCCATTGCCTTCGTTAGCGATTTCGGTACCGATCGGTTCGTCATCAATGTATAGCTGGAAGCCACCGGTGCTATTATCGCCAGCCACGAGTGCAGAAATTTCGTATTCGCCATCGGCTTCCACCTTCACGGTATACTTAAGCCATTCGCCCTTCTGGCAGTGACCAACGACCAAGCCCATGTTGGGCTGGTAAATGTCCACATCGTTCTTGCGGAACTTGCCGCCTTCGTTACCCTTGCTCAAATCATAGTAACCCTTGTCGGCACCGCCCTTGTTGTATTCTTCGACTTCAATAGTGCCAGGAATCTTTGCGGGAGCATCGCCATACGGGCCGTATTCCTCAGGCGGTTCATCGGGAACAGTAGACTGGCTCGGATCAACCAAGTCCACCGCCGGAGCATCCGGGTCAATGGTCTTATCAATCAGCTTGAGCATTTCGGAACAATAGCGACGACCAAGTTCAATCACACCTTCGCGGCCAAAGTGATAGGGGTCAGCGCCGTTACCCTTCAGGCCCTGAGAAGAGGCCAAGCCAAACTTCTTGAACTTGCTCTTCAGCTGAGCGATACCGCCGTTCTTGCTGTAGCAGCAGCTACCCTGGCCGGAGTTACCCGTGGGGTCGTTCATCATTTCGCCAGCCACAAAAGGCACTTCGTTTTCGTCCAAATCAAGAGCATTGATAATGTCCTTGTAGGTCTTGTACACATTGTTCTGCCATTCAGTGCCAGCGCCATCAGTTTCACCCTGGTGGAAGATCACGCCCTTGATAACGCCCACTTCCTTAGCCTTTTTGCCCAGGTCTACAATTCTCTGGTACGGGTTGGAATCGTAGTCCTTAGCCCAGCTCTGAATATAGCTTGCAGCAGAGCTGAAGTAAGCCTGGTACTGGTCCTTGTCGAAAGCCTTGATACTTACAGCACCGATAGCCACAGGAATAATACCCACAGTTACACCCGGCAGGGAATCTACCATGGCGCGACCAAAGTAGTCGGCCGGAGAAAGCTTTTCAAACGGGTGGAACATCGGCGGAATTGCAGGGTACCATTTGCCAGTCTCGATAGACTGAGTGGTGCTACCACTACGGTCCCTAGCACTCGCGTTATGGGAGGCAATCATCAAGAAATTTTTGGGGTTCGTTGCCTGGTCTTCGGCAGGAACAATCGGGCCGTTACCGGCCATATTAGACTGGCCATAAGCGATATAAATATGGAAATTGGGGTTCGGCGCAGCATTGGCAATGGTCGCGAGCATCAGAAGCCCGCCGACAAGCCACAATGCCGGGGTCAAAAACTCAGAAACTTTTTTAAAGTCCATAACACACTCCTTTTATACCCTATAAGTTATCCAAAAAAAACGGCTTTTTTATGTAAAAAAAGCCGAAACCTATGGATAAATAGTCAACAGGCAACATGCAAAATCAAACGAAAAACCCGCTAAAAAAGCGGGTTTTGGTTAATCAAAATTTACTTTGGCCGTCAGGGCTTATTTCGTCACCTGAATGCGCGTGATTTGTCCTGCGGCAGACTTAGCCAAGTAGGCGCCACCGCACCGTACCAGCCCCGTAGTGGCATTCTTCAGTTCCAGTCCGTTCGAGGCACGCACCATGCCGATAAAGCCACCATTCATATCGAAAATACGGTAATTTTGGGCGGCCGTCGGCATATTTAGGCGAGCACTTGCGATTCCCGTATTGCAATCTTCGCAGGGCTTATCGAACTTGAGGTAGTCAATATCGAACCAAGAGGTCGTCACTTCCAGGCGGAGAATGTGTTCGCCTGCCGGAAGCGTCACCTTGGCCGTGACATTCTTAAAGTCATCCCAGCTGGAACCAGAAACCGGCACTTCGGCAACAAGGTCTCCATCAATCGAAAGCGTAAAGCCCGGATCCGAATTACCCGTCGCGACAGAAGCGGTCATGGTGTATTCGCCAGCTTCCTTCACATTCACGGTGTATTCGAGCCATTCGCCAGCCTGGTTGTGGCCCACCACGACAGCGCCAGAGGACTTCTTGTAAATATCGACGCCCGTATCTTCACGAACCTTGGAGCATTCAGCAGTCTTGTCTTCGTCGGTGCAAGCATGGTTTTCGGAATCGGCATCGTAATAGGTCTTGTTTTCCTTGCCGGTACCCGGAACATCAAAGTTTTCGGCTTCGATCTTGCCCGGGAGTTTCACAGCCTTGCCACCGAACGGTTCGCGCGGCACAGGTTCCGCCGGAGTGCCAACGCCCACGAGCGTTACAATACAGTCCTTGTTGCTTGTGTTACCCGGATCCATGGTAATGGTCACAGAACCGTTCTTGGCTTCGACTTCGCCTTCATACTTTGCATTCTTCGCTTCACTCGTAGTATACACGTGGAAAGATTCTACATCGGAGCCCTTCACGTTCACCGTCACACTCTTGGTGTTTTTGTAATCGCGGTTTACAAGCACCACAATCACGGAGTCGCCTTCGGAGCTCTTGTATGCGCTAGCGAACAAATTGGCTTCAGGCTTTTGAGTAGCACCCACGCGGATTGCACCCGGACGAATGAATCGTGCGTACTGGCTCATAATATAGCCGCGCTTAGAAACCTTGCCGATTTCATTCTGCGGAATCTGGAGCTTGTTGCCAAAGTCCTTTTCCATAATCAGGCCATAGCAACGACGGATGTACCACCAAGTGTACTGATTGAAGTTACCGATGGCAAGTCCGCGGAACATTTCGTAAGCCACGTCCATAGCGCGCACGGTATCCAACTTGTTCTGGTTCGCCTGGTCACCGGTACGCATCACGGTACGCCAGTAGTTACCACTGCCCTGGCTTTCGGTGTAGTGTTCCGTCATCCAGCGTTCCACATTCTTCTGGTCAGCAAGGCTGTACTGGAAGAAATTATCGCCGGTAGAGGCTTCAGAGGCATAGAAGTGAGCACCGAGAATATCCCAGTTCTTAAGGGCACTGGCATCGTTCAGCACCTTGTTGTAAAGGTTCTTGTCGTAGCGGAAAGATTCCGTCGAAATCACCTTCGCACCATTCTTGCGCATCTTATCGGCGTAGCCCTTGGTGAAGTTGTAGATTTCATCTGCGCTCCAGCAAGCCCATTCACCGCACCAGTCCGGTTCGTTACTGATAGAGATCGCATACAGAGGAACGCCCTGGTTCTTCATGTAGTCATTAAAGCTATTCAGGTGATCCACATACTTCTGGTAGTTAGACGAAGACATGTGCTGGTTGGCACCTGCATAAGGAGAAGTCCACGGAGTTGCATACAAGATGAAATCATCGCCTGCAACGGCCTTCGCATACTTTGCGGCCTGAACTTCCTTGTTAAAATCGTTAGAACTTGCATACACCGGAATACGCAGCGTATTGAGGCCAATCTGGCCATCGCCCGTACCGAAAGCAAGCTTGGCATCGGCTTCGGAAAGTCCGCCACCGCCTTGCCACTGGTTATGCACCATGCCACCGAAACCACGAATGACCTGATGCTCTTCGGTCACGTCAACATTGACTGTCGCCGCCGAAACCAAACTCCAGATGCCCGCCATCCCAACGGCGACACCTAATCCCTTCACCAATTTTACACTCATCTTTTACTCCTTATGTACTCTGTTCTCCACCAGAGTTCTTTCCCAAAGGAAGGGCACCCCCACTCGAGGGTGTCCTCCTGGTTGGATGTGTTTATGGGAAACTTAACGGGCCGCGCGCACCTTTGCAACCATCCCGTTGCTACGGTTACGAATCAGGCAGACACCAACTGCCTTTTCTGCACCCTTAACAGAACCGCTCTTCCAAAGCTTACTTGCTTCGTCCATGTTGTGGGCAACAAAGCTTGCAACCTTCTTGCCATCCAAGCTGAACACATCATACTTCGAAACCATTGTCGTATTCAGCTTAACCTTGCCAGAAACAGCCGTGGTAACATCCGGATAAGAATCGGCGGCATTCTCGCCCTTTTCGATATTGAAGTAGTCGATATCGAACCAGGAACCGACAACCGTGAGTCTCAAGACCTGTTCACCGGCATCCAGCTTGATTTTGGCCTTGACCTTGTTGAACTCATCGTAATTATCTTCGCCTGCAGATGCGGCCGGAACCGGGATTTCTTCGGTAATATCCTTGCCACCGACAGAGAACTTGAAGCTAGAAGTGCTACCTGCAGCTGCAACAGCCGCATAGAGCGTATAGTCACCGGCCTCGGCCACGTTAATCGTATATTCGAGCCATTCGCCTTCGGTATTGTAACCCACCGCGACACCCGTAGCCTTCTTGTACAGGTCAACGCCCGTGCCTTCACGGTAATCAGAGTCGCCGTGGTTTTCGGAATCGGAATCGTTGAAGGAATCCACATCGCCACCGCGGCCAGTGCCCGGCTCGTCAAAGTTTTCAGCCTGAACCAAGCCCGGCACAGCCCACGCCTTGCCACCAAAGGCGCTCTGCGGAGTCGGCGGAGTGGTACCGCTGCCTTCAAAGCCCCAGGCCTTGATTGCCATGGTAGAATCTTTAGAGCCCTTGAACACCAGGAACACCTCATCCACAACGCCCTTGAGGCCTTCCACGTCGCAAGAAGATTCGGCATAAGTGCTCTTGTTACCCGTGTTCTTCAAAGTACAAGTACCAGCAAGCGTACCCGTCGCAGAACCCGTGCGGATTTCAATCTTGTTGTCGTCGGCAGCGCTACCAGCCTGCACCACAAATCCCGTCGCAGCGTCACCGAAGTCTACGCCCGATACGCGAATCCACGATTCCTTAGTCGAAAGCGGGAGCAGCAGGTGTTCGGCAACCTTGCCCGGAGTCCAGTTGGAACGGCTGCGGACGCCCTTCTGCTTGGAGCTCGTGAGTGCCGGATACCAGTCGTACGGATCAAAGTTCTCGATCTGCTTCGGGCCTTCCTTCGTGAAGGTCAGTTCCTTCATGGTGCCGTCGCCATTGTAATAGAATTCATCCACGCTCACACTGCGGTGGAATGCCGGCACCGGATTCGCCTTACCGTCATCGGCAGGAATCTTTTCCAAGCCGTCGTAACCGTTGGCAATGCGGCGGTCATGATAAGCGACATACCAGTGGCCCTTGAATTCGGCAATGCCATGGTGGTTGTTGTTGTTCGCATTAATGTTCTGGCCGCCAATGTTCGGGTTCCCCATGAAGATGCCCTTGTAGGTGTACGGGCCCATGGGTTTATCGGACATGCCGTAGGCAATACGCAAGTCGGCCGTACTGTAAGAGAGATAGTACTTGCCCTTGTACTTGTGGATGTAAGAAGCTTCCATCGCCTTCGGACCGCCAATCTTCAGGTGAGTCTTGGAACTCACATCGAAGCCCTTCATATCGGAGTTGAACTTGTAGATATTGAAGATGTCGTTGTTATTGTCGGCAGCCGGACGGCTATCGCTGCTACCGCCACCAAAGGTGAAGTAGCCCGTGCCGTCGTCATCAAAGAAAATACCCGGGTCAAAGCACCA
>JAEEGH010018215.1_pt1 | contig 14873 bp, 10 predicted proteins | sample 9134181 | NCBI WGS metagenome assembly JAEEGH01 (sample SAMN16246544, study PRJNA631951) | gut metagenome | biome: gut microbiome; feature: rumen; material: DP-attached | host: Bos | place: Iran: Karaj | collected 2018-10 | reverse complement strand
TTACCTTTATTATCCACTGATACAACATCAGGATTCTTACTAGTATAAGTAACACCACTCCAAGTGCCGCGGAAATCAGGTTCTTCTCCTTCTTCCACTAAATCTAATCTAATTTGATCAGTCATACTTGGAAGAAGAGTCTTTTCATTAAAGTTCAACTTAATATAAATAGTCTTACCTTCGGAGTTAACAAAATGATCTACATAAGTAGTTTCTTGTTCATTATTGTTGTTATTATTTCCACTTAATAAAAGTTCAAATAAAGAAGCGCATCCTGATAAAGATAAGGACGCCACTAATAATAAAGCTGTAATAGTAAGTTTATTTTTTCTCATAATAATCACCGATTAATAATATTATCACATATATGCGAAGAAAATATTGTGCTTAATGGCACAAAATAAAAAAGTGAAGTTGCCTTCACTTAATTAACATATACAAATGATTGTGGAGCCGCTTTTATTCCAAATTCACATAGCTCTTTTGGCTTATCATACACTTTAATTTTTCCGAGTTTATAAGCATATGCTTTTTCTCTTCCTTTGAAATATGAGTCGAAGAATTCTTTGGTAATTCCTGATTTCTCTTTTGTTTTGTCCCAAAGCTCTTCTGGAGGAAACATTAACACTTCTTCTATTTCAACTTCGGCAACAATCTTTTTAACTGGCAGAGTTTCATAAATTATAATTTTGTTAACATCAGATTTGCAGGCTTTCGTTCTATATTCAAACTTTTTAGAACCATTAATAATGTTTTCTACATGTTCTGGATTAATTGAAATAATAATCTTTCTAGACATATTAATCGCCCCTCTTTCCAATTTCCAATAATTTTTCAAATTGAACTTTCGACATCAAAGTTGACAATCTTGGTCCGTCTGATTCATTAATGATGTTATTATACAACAAATCGCCGTAAATTACTTTCTTTTCTAGCGATTTAACGTAAAGTATTTTAATAATCGTTTTTCTACCTTGATTGTAATATAAATCATAAAGCTGTTCTTGCGTAAAAACAGACTTGTTAGAACATATACTTAGGAATTCTTCATATGATTTAGGGTGTCTAATTTCTTGGATAATGCAGTATCCTGTAGCAACAGAATAGTATTTAGCTGGATAGCGATTCCCAATTCTGTAAATAGTCATAATATCACCAGCTGATAAAATATTAGGAATTCCTTTACATACGTATGTTTTTTCTATGGCGTATCCGCATGGTCTCTCTTCAAATAATGACATATTCTCATTTCTTAAATATAAATCTGGGAATAAATCTGTATGCCATTGTGATTCAATAGGAAGCAATCCGAATCTAATGTTTTCTTTAGTAAATGGGTAATTGAATTTAGGATCCTTTGTTTCGTCATAGAATCCTTTCATTCTCTTTACTAAAACCAACTCACCATTGGACTGTTTATGGCCCCATTTAACAAATCCCCAAGTTTCCATAAGTTTCATAAGAACTTTAACTTCTGGTCTCTTGTCCTCAAACATAGTTACATAGATTTCATCAACATTGCCTTTAATGGCATTATCAATAATAATTTTTATGAATCTTTCGCCCAATCGTAGTCCTGTACTATTAATTTTGAACGTACCAACTTTTAGTCTTTTAGCAGGCATAAAACTAGGTTTAATATCAGAATAATCTTCATCCTTATTTTCTATTTTCAAATATAAGAAACCTTGTAAGCCATCTTTATTTTTAAAAATGTAGGCATTTTCATTTGATTTCCTATTAAACCAATTATTAAACTTAATCCCTTCATAGTCTTCTCTTAAGGAGTCAAAGAACTGATCGTTGACATCTAGACTACCTATAGATGTAAGTTTTACTGATAATACAGGATATTCAATTAATGAAGGGTACTCATTCTCTACTTTTCTTAAGAAGTCAGAAGTTGATAAAACAACATCGCTTAAATACAAATCTTTAGCTTTTTGTAGCAGCGCCCTATCTTCTGTAATGAAATAATCTACTTTGCCTTTATAAATTTGATAAAGGAACTTATTATCGATTTCACTGTTATCGTTCTTGGAATATTGATTAACGACAGATTCAAAGAAAGCATCATCAATGTTTAAGGAATTTAAAATGTTGTAAGCGTCGATTTTGGCCAACATAACATTTTTAATAGATTCATTCTTATATTTACTAAGTTCTTTCTTTATGTCTTCATGAACATATTTAGTGACTTTTAAAGAATCTAACAATTTATAAAGTTGCATAACTTCATATGCAACATTGTTTGAACTTTCTCTATGAATAACAATATTTGTATCTAAAAGGACGTTTGATTTTTTGACATCTTTATTAAATATAGAAATTTTAAATACAAGAAGGCCAAAATCATTAACTTGGTCATTAGAATAAAATTTTCCGCATTCTTTTTTTATATCATCGATGCAGTCAAAATCAGGAAAATCATTTTTCCAATATCCTTTTAAAGCATCATCCCAGTTGGAAAATTCTTCTATTGATTCAACTTGAACTTTTACATAATCGTTTTTGTCTTGATTATTAATCAGCACTAAAACATCACCAGTTTTGATCTTTCTTCTTTCTGGTGTACCTAATCTATATTCATGAAGTTTTTTACCTTCTTTAATTGGAGCAATATGTCTTTCTCTTATTTTTAGTCTATAAAAATTCATAAATACTCTCCCTATTCAATTATATTTGTTAATTCATAAGTTTTGAAAACACAAAATTCTTTACTCATATTATTTTTTAATCAATATATTGATTTGAGAAATTAATGATTTGATTTCTTGATTGCTTATTTTGAGACCACTATTTTGAAGATTTTTGATTTGAAACAATTATCGTTCAATAACTGAATTTAATTTTTACCACGTTATAACCATATCAACAATAGCTCTTTGCTCAGTTGAAGTTCTCTTCAGATAAATACGCGTGGTTTCAATACTGTCATGACCCATTAAATCTGCAAGCAACGAAATGTCGTTGTATTTTTCAATAAAGTTCTTAGCAAATCTGTGCCTAAAAGAGTGTGGATAAACAACATCTGGGTTTATTCCGTATTTGGTCGCTATTTTTTTCAACTGAATAGCTATTCCTCTAGTTGTTATTCTTTCGTTTTTGTTATTTACAAAAATATATCCACTGCTTTTATTATTGTTTACAAACCAAAGCAACGCTTCCTCTTGAAGTTTTTTTGGTATATAGATTCTTCTGGTTTTTCCACCTTTTGAATACAGATCCAAGTAGCCTAGTTCGACATGCTCAACTTTTATATGAGTAAGTTCGCTAACTCTCGCACCAGTCGCAGCTAAAAATCGAATAACGAAATACCAAAACATATTATTGTCTCTTTTTAAAACTTTCTTTAAAAAAATATAATCAGCATCGCTAATGACATTCTCTAAAAATGATTTCTGCTGAATTTTGACGGCAGCAAGCTTCAACTCTTCTTTCCCTAAAAATAGTAAATAATTGTTAATGCCTTGAATTCTGAGGTTTACGGTTTTTGGCTTATAATTTTCAACCAGAAAACCTTTGAACGATAATAAGTTGTCTTTTGTTATAGTTTTAAATTTTTTGTTGAACATAGCGACGCCAAAGACATAAGCGTTCACTGTGTTTTCAGAGAGGTTTTTATTTCTTAAATACTTCTCAAATTTTGTCATTGTTTTTTCCTCCTTTGATGACTAATACATCAAATCAAAGAAAGGTTATTTGTGATAATTTCTATTATGAGAACGGAAAAAGGTTTTCTTTTATTGAGCCATTAGATGTAGCTATGAACTTCGTATGGTTAAGGGGTAGCATGTTTCTTTATGCAATGGAAAGCAAAAAGCCAACAGGAGATTCATTTCAATACATTGATATCGATTCTATTGATAATTCAAAAAACACAATAACTCGTAAGATCATACCCACAAGCAAAGCCCCTAGTCGAGCATCAAGAAAGGTTTTTAAAGAATCAAGTGTTTTTTCGATGGTGAGACCATATTTAAGAAACATCGCCTTTGTTGGATTGGAAAATGCTGATGCAATCGCATCTACTGGTTTTTATGTTTGCACGCCAATGCCTTTTGTGTTGCCTGAATATCTCTTTATGCTGTTAAAAAGCGATTATGTGGTAAATGGGTTAAACTTTTTCATGAAAGGAGATAATTCCCCATCAATAAATGGTTCTAATATTGAAAATTTTCTTTTTCCCATTCCTTCACTAAGTTACCAACAAAAAGTTTTGAATACTTATTCTCAAATAGAGAAATTGCTCAACACTCTTAATGAAAACATAGATGATTTAAAATCTTATGTCGAGTCGGCGAAATACAAAATACTTGATTCAATTTTTGGCGAAAACAGTTCTTATAAGTCTTACTATGAGAAAACATATAAGTTAGGTGAAATTCTAATTTATGAACAACCTGGACCATATATTGTTTCATCTACAAATTATAGTGATAGTTTTGAAATACCTGTTTTGACACCTGGTAAAACTTTTATTCTCGGGTATACAAATGAAAAGGAAGGAATATATCACCCGCGTAGCAAAGTTATTATTTTTGATGATTTTACAACAGCATCAAGGATTGTTGATTTCGATTTTAAAGTCAAATCATCCGCTATGAAAATACTTCATTCGATTGATGAAAATTTATTTAATATTGAATACCTATATTATTATCTTCAAACAATTAAAATGATAAGCGACACCCATAAGCGATTTTGGATATCCGAGTTTGCCCATTTGGCAATAAAAATCCACACATTTAATGAACAGTTGGAAATAGTAAAATACATTAAAAATACATTTTTGCTAATTGATAATATCAGTAAATAATAGAGTCTAAATACTTAAAGGCAGCATTAATTAAATCAACTTGTTGCTTTTGTATTTCTAATGATGGGAGATATATGTTTATCGATGGGGCGCCATTTTTAGACAGACATGCAGAAAAAGCATATATTGTATCTAGAAAAATCTGGGTAAATAATCATGCACATATTTTAAAATCAAAGAGTCATAATAGACTTCTATTACATTATTTAAATTGGATTAATTATCAGCCGTTTGTTTCTGGAACCACAAGATTAAAACTTAATCAACAAATGATGAAAAGAATACAAATACCAGATTATCCTCTCTACGTAAAAGTTAAGATTCAAAATCTTATCGATGAAGCCTTTATGATTCTAGAGAAACTAACCAATTAAATCTAATAAAGCTAGTTCATTATTGATCTTTTTTGTAATTGATTGTTGTGCTGGTAAGTCTGGAATAACAATTTTCAATTCATTAAATATTTTTTTGTTCAAGTGTGGAATTGCAGACCCCTTTTTATTATCCTTAAACAATTGCTTATTAAAAAGAAGGAATAAAAGCAAGTAGTCTCTCGTAACCTTTGAATAATCTGCTTTTAAAATTCTAAAAGTGCTCCCCATATATCCATCACAAGGGGCAGTCATCACTTCTCCAGAGTTTTCACCGTCGACCAAAATAACATCTGTTCCTTTTTCTATCAATATTCCAGAGTCTATTATTTTAGCCTCTTTGATTCCTCTTATAACTTTTGCTTCTAAATAAGGAAGCACCTTTCCAAATGTATATTGTCCTTTATCAAGCTTACAAACATCTTTTAACAATATTTGCTGATAATAAGACTTATAAGAACTGTTTTCGCCAAAAATTGAATCAAGTATTTTTACTTTTATTAATTCTGAATATCGATTTATCAAATTAATATCTTGGCTAATATTGTTTATCAGTGAATCAAACAATAACAATCTCTCCAATATTCTTTTTTGTTCCTGAAAAGGTGGAAGAGCAAAAGGCATTTCCTTAACTCGATCTATATTTAAATTATCAACTCCAGTACCAGTTGCTTTCGATTTAAAGAACCACATATATCCTTGCAAAATATATTGAAGAAATTCAATATTTATTGTCTCGCCAAATATTTCGATTGCAAGCCATCCATCATGTATACATCCATCAATTTTTAAAATATAAGGTCTTCCAAAAGACATTGAGTTTGATAGAACTAACGACCCTGCATTTAAGTAGACAGAATGCTTAGCACTGTCTCTTTTTATCCGCTGCGCTGTCTTTTCAATGTAAATATCTCCAGGTTTAGTATCTCCTATTTTTATCCAAGGGATACCATCTGGGTCAGATGTTAAATGCTCTTTGATAGGACGCGGACTAGCTCCTCTACAAATATTAACAATGTCACCAAATTTACAGAGAATCCAATTTCTTGGTATAGAGTTTTTCTCATAATAGAAATTATCAGAACCTTTATAAATATAAGATTCTTCTTTGACGGCTTTAATTTTTCCCTCTTTAACAAGTTTCTCTTTTTCTGCTCTAATCTTTTCAATTAGAACAGATGCAGGCTCATCATTTGGATCTTGAGGAACAAGCTTTCCTCTAATAGCAAGGTCTAGAATCTTTTGTTTTAGTTTTTCAACATCCATTATTCTTTAACCTTTCCTATTAGTTTTTCTAATTCAGCTACTGCAGTAGCAATATTTTGTGATTTTGTTTTAATTCTATCTAAAAGCTCAGATAGTGATAAATCTTCACTACCATCATCTTCTTGAATCCATTTTAAATCGAGTTTGCAATGGTAATTGTCTTTAATCTCTTTGAGAGTAAATTTTCTCCATCTTCCGTTCGGATTATTCTCCTTATCGTAAGTTTCTTTCCTCTCATCAATGTTCTCTGCATGATAACACTTAACAAAATCGTCTAAACTCGACTCTGTCATTGGATTTTGCTTTAAAGTAAAGTGCATATTCGTTCTAAAGTCATATACCCATACTTCTTTAGTTTGCCAATTTTCACTAGGTAATTTGTTATCAAAGAAAACAACATTTGCCTTAACACCTTGTTTATAAAAAACACCCGTAGGCAATCTTAAAATTGTATGTAAATTTGTTTTCTTCAATAAGTTTCTTCTAACTGTATCGCCAGCACCATCTTCAAAGAGAACATTATCTGGCAAAACAATAGCGGCTCTTCCTGTAACTTTTAAAATTGAATAAATATGTTGAACAAAGTTTAATTGCTTGTTGGATGTGGTCGTCCAGAAATCGCTCCTATTATATGTTAAGTCTTCTGTTTCTTCCTCACCTTCTTCGTTAGTGAAAGTCAAAGATGATTTTCTACCAAATGGAGGATTTGCTAAAACATAATCATAAAGCTCGCTTGGCTTTGAGATTAATGCATCGCCACGGAAAATCGGAACTTTATTTGAATTAATATCACTAATTCCGTGTAAAAAGAGATTCATTAAACACAAGCGATAAGTTGCTTGAACCAGTTCTACTCCGTGAACGGTTTCGTTCTTTAAAAATTGTTTTTGGTCTCTATCTAAATTGTAATTCTTCGGATTTGAAATATAATCATAAGCTGATAAAAGGAATCCGCCAGTTCCGCAAGCTGGATCACAAATAGTTTTTCCAGGAAGTGGTCTAACGCATTTGACCATCGTATTAATCAAAGCTCTGGGGGTAAAATACTGGCCAGCACCACTCTTTGTATCTTCGGCATATTCTTTTAGAAGTTCTTCATATGTGGCACCTTTTACATCGGCCGCCATCGAAACCCAGTTTTCAGAATCAATCATTGCTATGACTTTCTTTAAAAGAGCTGGCTTTTTAATTTTGTTATCAGAATCAGCAAAAATTTCGCGTAAAATGCCTTCTTTTTTACTCAGTGTTTCTAGTATTTTGTCATATTTATCGGCCAGTGGATCTCCAGATAGTTTTAATAATTCTCCCCATCTGCAATCTTCAGGAATATTTGTTTCTTTGTTATATGGTGGCTTTGAATATTCATCTGCCATTTTTAAAAATAACAAATATGTAATTTGTTCGAGATAGTCACCACTGCCAATTCCTTCATCGCGAAGAGGGTTTGCTAGTGCCTTAACTTTCTTTCCGACGGTTGATATATTGTCTGCCATTTTATTTACCTCATGCCACCAAAGCCATATTTAACTCATTAATAATATTCAAATACTGGTTTCCAAATAATTGATAGAACTTGCCAAGTCCTCCTTTGGCTTCAAATGGAGGAAGTTCTAAATCGTCTGATTCAACAGAACTAGATACGCAAATGTGATCTCTAATCATTCTCAACCATTCCATTTGCTCTTCACTAAATTTTTGCTGCCTTTCACTATTTTTATCAAACACCCAGTCTTTAAATTTTTGTCTAACCGATACTTCAAATGGGTAAAGCGTATCCATTTGTCCTAATTCATACCTTATTATTGAAATAATATCCATCAATTTCATTTCAACAGGTTTATTGATTTTTTCATTGTCCCTAACGTAATAACTGTTCCATAAACGTTGAAGGGTGAAATTATATGGAGGTTTGGCGATGATATCATATAAATCTTTAATCATTTTTTCAGTGAGGTGTCTATTTTTATACTGCTGATTATAGATAATCGACAGAGCATCAAGCTCATCTTTGTTTTCTTCGATAAACTGCCTGAAATTTTTTATTAAAGATAGAGCATCATCATTATATGAATCACTCCAACCACTATAGGTAACTGTATCAATATTATAAGTGTCAACAATTTGGTCATGTGTTTTTCTAATGCTTAAAATATGGTCTCGTAATTTAGGGTTCGAGAAAGGTTTTATAGCTTCTTTTATCAATTCATCTTTGGTTTGATTGAATTCATCAATGGTAAAATTCTCTCCGTATTTTTGTTCGGCTTTATCGTGAATAAAATCCTCGTCAAAAGCATTTAACATATCTTCAACAACTTGCTTTGGATCTTTGGCCGCCAGTTCAGTAAATTTTTCTCTTTCATCATCAATCATGATTTTATCTAATCGAGACACTCTTCCTGCCAAAGAAGTAATTTTATCTTCATTCGTTGTTCCAAGAGCAACTTCTAACATCAATTGTTTTGTTGATTCAGTAGGATTTCTTTCAAGCGTTCTGCCTTCCGTTTTTGGAGACCTTGTAACACCAATAGCATCAAAAATTACAAAATGGTCTTTGTTATATTTGGCAGACGGTGAAACTTTGATAAGTTCATCATACTTAACTGTTCTTGTTCCTCTTCCTTTCATTTGCTCATAGTAATTTTTACTTCTTACATCGCGCATGAATAAAAGAATTTCAAGAGGTCTCACGTCTGTTCCTGTAGCAATCATATCCACCGTAACAGCAACTCTAAAACTAAAATCATTTCTAAATGCGTTGATTTCGTCGTTTGGATTTCCATCAACTTTATAAGTTATTTTCCTACAAAATTCGTTTCCTTTTCCAAATTCTTCTCTAACAATTTGAACAATATCATCAGCGTGACTATCGCTTTTAGCAAAAATCAAGGTTTTCGGCAACTCTTCTCTATCAGGGAAAACAACCGTTTCTACTGCTTCCTTAAAAGCTTTAATAATATTGCGGATTTGACTTGGATTAACAACATCTCTATCTAAACAAGCAGGATCGTAAACAAAATCTTCATCCAATTGTTCCCAGCGTTTCTTTCTTGTTAGTCTTTCACGCTTTTGAATGATTCTCTCTGCTTTTGAAATATAAGATCCCTGTTGAGTGATTTTTGTTTCAATAAGATATTCATCTTCACCAACATTAACCCCATCAATAATTGCTTGTTCTCTAGAATACTCACTAACAACATTTTCATTAAAATAACCAAATGTTCGTTTATCCGGAGTTGCAGTTAGACCGACTTGAAAGAAATCAAAATAATCTAAAACTTGTTTCCAAACGTTATAAATAGATCTATGACATTCATCGATAAAAGCAAAGTCAAAGAAAGTAATTGGATATTTTGGATTGTACTTAACTTCTTTTGGCTTGAAGTCAAACAACACATCTTCTTCTAAACTTTCATCAATTTCTTCATCACGAAGCATTGAATATAGTCTTTGTATTGTGCAAATAACAACATCTGCTGATGTAGGAACGTAGGATGATTTCATCAAAACGACGTTATATAGTTCAGTAAATGTTTTTGTTGAATCAGAAGGTTTGTAGGCTGTAAACTCATCCATCGCTTGTTTGCCAAGATTCTTCGTATCAACCAAGAAAAGGATTCTTTTAGCGCCTCCATATTTAAGCAATCTATATATTGAAGTGATAGCTGTGTATGTTTTTCCAGCACCAGTTGCCATTTGAATAAGGGCTCTCGGTTTATTTTCACCAAAAGACTTCTCTAAATTTTCAATTGCTGTTATTTGACATTTTCTAAATCCATTAGTATCAAAAAATGGGAAATGTTTAAGGGAATTTCTTAAAGTATTGTCAGCAATCATAAGAACATAAAGTTCATCAGGAGAATGGAAAGTAAAAATTTGTCTAGAGCGATAATCTTCATCGTAATAATCAGTGAATCTCGTTATTTCTCCAGTTGATTCATACACAAATCTAATCTCAGCATCAGGAAGATAATTAAAATGACTGTTCTTGTAACGATTTGTTTGTTTTTCAACTTCGACAACTAGTTTTTCGCCTTTTTCAACAGCTTTAGCTTCGATGATTCCTATTGGTTTTCCATCAATAAAAATAAGGTAATCAACAGGACCAGTGTCAGTTGGGTATTCTCTAACAATAACACCACGTTTAGCAGTTAAATCTAAATCGGCCATATCTTGAATCGCGTAACCCAATTCATTAAGCTGCCTATCTATTTCCAATCTAGCCTTTTCTTCCGGTGACATATAAACCTCAATCCTTATTTCCTGATAATTTTTGTTATCACAACTCTTTCAATATGCTATCACATTTTCTTCCTCTTCACTATAAATAGTTAAGAAGCAAAGCTATTGATATAGGTTGCAAACAACTTAGGATTATCTTCTAAATGATAAAAAAGAACACAAATTTCCATTCATATTCTTTGTTGATACTTGTTAATTGTTACCATTTATGTGTTCCTCCTTATATTTATAATATAAGAAGTATCAAAAAAAGACTGATTTTCATCAGTCCTTAACCTACATTGTGGTGCCTCCTGCCAGAATCGAACTAGCAATAGATCCTTACCATGGATCCGTTATACCACTTAACTAAGGAGGCATCGCTTTTCAGCGAAATAAATATTATCTTAAAAACGATATATCTACAAGTAGAAATTAGATTATTTGACCTGCTCTCCTAAGAGGTCATAAACGAACGCTTCATTAATTTTCACTTTAACGATATCGCCCTCGTTTAATTTTTCCTTACTAGTAAAGTATATCTTTCCATCTACATCATCTGGTGCATTCCAATAACTTCTTAATAAGTATTGTTCTTTTTCTTTTCCGACCACTAGGCCTTCCATTATCTCACCGATGTGTGTTTTATTTCTTTTATAAGAAACGCCTTGCTGCGCTCTCATAAGGCGGTCTAAACGCGCTTTTTTAGTCTTCTCATCAACTTGGTTATTAAAGTTATAGGATTTGGTGCCTTCTTCACGTGAATATGTGAATGCACCTAAGTGATCAAATCCTATTTCTTTAATAAATTCTATAAGGTTATCTACGTCTTCTTCTGTTTCACCAGGGAAGCCCACCATAACAGTGGTTCTAAGAATTGCGTTAGGAACTTTAGCTTTAATTTTATTAAATAAGTTTCTTAAAAACTCTTTATTACCTCTTCTATTCATATCCTTAAGGATGTGGTCTTCACTATGTTGAATAGGAATATCAAAGTATGGAGTTAATCTCTTTTCTTTTGCGATTAAATCAATGAGTTCATCGGTAATTTCATCTGGGTATAAATAAAGCAAACGGATATAGTCTAATTTCTTAACACCAAGTAAACCTTTTAATAAGGAAACTGTGTTGTGTCCATCTTTTAAATCAATGCCGTATTTTGTGGTGTCTTGTTCAAGAACAATAACTTCTTTAATTCCGGAATCCGCGAGTGTATTAGCTTCTTCGATAATCTCATCGTATGGTCGAGAGACAAAATGTCCTCTAATAAGAGGAATTGCGCAATAAGTGCAGCAGTTATCACAGCCTTCGCCTATCTTAAGATATGCACTATAACCACCTGTAGATACCATACGATAATGGTCATCAAGACCACCATCAAGAGATAGTTCTTTATCTACTTCTCTAAAGAGTTTATTAAATTTATCGTAATCATGGATAGGAATGAAATATGCTTCTGGTATTTCTTTTCTTAGTTCTTCTTCATATCTTTGTGCCAAACATCCTGTAACCACGACTTTCTTGTTATAGGAAAGCATTTCAAAAATAGTCTCAATAGATTCTTTCTTACTAGAATCAATAAAACCACAAGTATTAACAATGATAATGTCACTATCCTCGATAGTATTCGTGATGGTATAACCATCATGTTTTAATAATCCGAGGATATTCTCACTATCAACAAGATTCTTCGCACAACCTAAAGATACTAAGCCAACTTTTAACATATTATTCAGTCCTTAAAGCAACAACTGGATCTTGGCTGGCTGCCTTAATTGCAGGAATAAGTCCAGATAAAACATTTAATAAAATAGATACACCAATCATGATTAATGCGGTAGGTATTGTTAAGATAGCCATATTACCGATGCCAAAGGCAACGTTAATAGAGATATTGAAGATTAACGCCATTAAGTATGTGGTACCAATACCAAATACACCACTGGCTAAACCAATAATTAAACACTCCGCAATAAATAATCGAGATACATCTCTCTTTCTACCACCTAATGAACGGATAACGCCAATTTCTTTAACTCTTTCCATTGTGGAAATATAAGTAATAACCGCAATCATAAAGCAAGAGACAACAAGCGATAATGATGTAAAGGCAATTAATGCCACTGTAATTGTGGTAATAAGTGTATTAATTACATTAATGATAAGTTCAATTGTGTCAGTATATGTTAATTCCTGACGATCATCTTTTTGCAAGACTCTACCACTAGTTAAAGTAAGAGGCCCTTCTTTATTCCATGTATCTAAATACTTGGTAATTTGTTTTTTACTAGAGAAGTTCTTTGGATAAATAGCTATAGCACGTGGTAAATCATCAAATTCGTATGTATTTGTATTGGTGATTTTTGCTGAATAGCCACATAGTGAACGAAGATAAGCTCTATTGATATCAATTCCAGAATTTCCTTTGCCACTAATTGAAAACATACTTGATAAAGATGAACTAAAGTCTGTATTAAGTGCCATCGCAATACCTGGAACATCGTAAATTGGATGGTCATCGCCATCTTTAAAAGAAGTATATGTGTAGGTTACATAGGCATTGTAAATTTCGCTGCTTTTGTTTGAGTTAATATGGCTTTTAATACCATGACTCATATTTGTAACGATTTCACTAAATGCACCATCAAGCATATATTTACTGGTCATATCAGATGTGTAATAAACGCCTCTATCTAAACAGCCAAATTGGACATCTTTCTTTTTCTTTAAGATACCGGCAATCTTCACTGTTTCGCATTTTGATAAATCTGGAGTTGCATCATACATATAACCAGCATAGGTTTTTTCGTTTGTCTTGCTATATTTTCTTGGTGAGCCATCTTTAAGAACGGAAGCATAAGTGTCTTCAGCAATCTTTGATTGGATATCAATGTTTTGAGCAGCATCATCTTCGCCAATCATAAACATAAAGTCTATTTCCATTCCTATATTCTCGGAAACAATTGGGGAAGTGATGTGCCATTGGCCAACAAATGGATTGGTTTCGCTAGATGGTCCTTCTGGAACTCTTTGAATTTTTAAATATTCAGAAGGGATGCTGATGGTTGTATCTATTCCCATACTTTCTTCTTTGATCTGCATTGTTAAGGCACCAACTAAAGTGTTTGTGTATTGGTTATATGTGAATCGTGAACTAATAGGAACATCGATGATTTTTTCTTGTGTGATTGGGAATAACATAATTTCACTAATAGAACAAACATCTTCAAACATTTCTTGATATGAATACATATCATCATGTGCGCAGTAGACGAGTTCTTTTCCAATAATGTCATCAATCTTGTACTTGGTTGGATAAACATATAATTCATCCAATTCCGCAAGCTTAGCTTCTTTTTCTGCTTGTGTTAAAGAATCATCACGTGTAATTTCTTGAGTTTTAACAGCTTTTCTTGCAATGTTTAAAAATTCTTTTTCGTTGTAGAAACCCATTTGGGCATAAACGAAATCAGTAAACGTTTGATTATCATCCACAACCAACATGATTTCATTTGCATTTTCTGCATATCTAGAATTTGTACCAAGGAGATCATATTGAGAAAGAATATAGTCTTTGTTTCCTGGGATTTGTTGCATAAAGTCGGTAAATAAATCCACAAACATTGTATATTGAGCAAAGCCTTCAACAGTGTTGAGTTCAGAAATATACATTTGGGTCAAACCATTTAAAGACATATATTTTTCTGGAGCCTCATCGTCTCTTTGCCATTTAGCAAAAATATTGTTAGTGACATCAATGCCATAATCCTTAAATATTGCAGAAATATATTTTTCCTTATTTGGCATTCCTTCAATAAAGTTAATCAAGTCATCATTAATATCGTTTGTTTTCACTTGTGTGAAATCATTAAATTTTTCCATTAAGTATTGAATCATAGAATCTAAACCAACTTCGGTTGTTAAATCGAACTTGGATAGTTCTTTTTGGTTCATAGAAGCAAGACCAGACATAAGCGCACTATAATCGACACTTGTTTCCGCAATTGATAATGGATATTGAGATAACATATCATCTTGCATACCATCGACATAATTAGTGACACCTTGTCTCACTGCAAGAACTGCGGAGACACCAATAATACCAATAGATCCCGCTATAGTAATAAGGACTGTTCTCTTAATCTTACTTAGTAAGTTGAAGAAAGATAATCCGGTTGCGGTAAAGAAAGACATAGATG
>JAEEGH010018213.1_pt1 | contig 14874 bp, 17 predicted proteins | sample 9134181 | NCBI WGS metagenome assembly JAEEGH01 (sample SAMN16246544, study PRJNA631951) | gut metagenome | biome: gut microbiome; feature: rumen; material: DP-attached | host: Bos | place: Iran: Karaj | collected 2018-10 | reverse complement strand
GTCGGCAGGGTTGTTCTCGCCGGTGATCCATTCAACGTCCACGCCGCCGAGCGTTCCGCCCCGAAGCGTCACATCCTTCGGGGTTTTGACCATTGCCACAGACTTGATCTCCTGCCGCCGTGCTGCGGGATAGTCCTTGGGAACATTGGGATCGTAGTATTTCCGGTTTTTCATCAGGGAGCGGAAAAGGATGGAATGCATCAGGCTCATATCAGGGGCCCCTTTCTGAGATTTTGCAGGAGTTCAGGCGGTTTATCTTTCAAAGATCACGCCGCCGGCCTGGGTCGGATGGTCGATATACAGGATATCGTCCGCCTCGCTCTTATAGCGGAGGATATTCCCGACGATCTGGATATCGCCGCCTGCGCCGGCCACCAGGGCGGCGCCGATCAGAAGCCAGAAGAACGACCCGCTGAGAATGCCGACGATCATCGGAAGGATGCCGACAAGGAGCAGCGGCATGAGTGCGCCGAAGATATACTGCCCTTTGCTGAGCGGGACGGCACAGGCACAGTAAGGCGTCAGATACTGCTTCATGAACCCAAACGCGATATCTCCGAAGTGATGCTCGGTGAAAATGGCCCAGCTCACGCCGTGGATCAGCTCATGCACCACGATCAGCACGGCAAACGCCAGTATCCACAGGAGCGGATTCACCCGCCGGATCGTAACGCTGTCGAGATCGTTTGCCAGGAAAAACAGCACCAGGCCGATCACCAGGGCAGCGACCATCAGGCCGATGGCAAAGATGTTTGCCTTCACGATGCTGATCGTGAGCTCCGTCCGCCGGTATCCCTGCCGGATCAGATCGTCCGAGAGCGCCTCGAACTTCTCGAGCCGCTGTTTCTCAGCCGGCGACAGTTCCCGCGCTTTTTCTTTGCTGTCGGTATTGCCGAATTCCTTCTTTTTCACGGCTGTTCCTCCTGCGCCTTCCCGGCAGATTTTCTGCGCCGGGATTTCTTCTTTTCAGGCGCTGCCGGCGCTTCCAGAATGCCGACAGCCTGCAGGAGCTCGTCCACCCGGGAGACGGGGACGACCTCGATCCTGTCCTTCACTTCCTGCGCCACGTCCTTAAGGTCGTGGAGATTCTCCTGCGGGATGAACACCCTGGTGATTCCCGCCCGCTGGGCCGCCATCAGCTTCTCCGGCAGCCCGCCGATGGGCGTGACGGCGCCGCGCAGCGCCACCTCGCCCGTCATGGCGATATGCGGGTCGACGACTTTGCCCGTCAGCAAAGAGGAGAGCGCCGTGGTCAGCGTCACGCCGGCGGAAGGCCCGTCCTTGGGCACCGCGCCTTCGGGCACGTGGATGTGCAGGTCGTGATCCTTCAGCACCTCCGCCTCCTCCGGGAACAGGTCCTTCACCAGGCTGATCGCGATGCGGGCGGATTCCTTCATCACATCGCCCAGCTGGCCGGTGATGATCAGCTCGCCCTTGCCGCGGGTGAGCTTTGTTTCCACATAGAGGATCTCGCCGCCCACCGGCGTCCAGGCGAGGCCTGTGACAACGCCGGCCGTGGGTTCCGGCAGGATCTCTTCGTGGTGGATGGGCCGGTCCTCCAGCTCGCTCTTCACCAGCTCCGGCGTCACCGTGACGGTTTCCTCGGGATTCGAGGCCACCTTCACGGCCAGGATCCGGCACAGCGTGTCGATCCGCTTGCGCAGCCCGCGTACGCCGGCCTCCATCGTATAGTCCGAGATCAGCGTCTCCAGCGCGGCGTCCTCAAAGGTCAGCTGCGCCTTGTCGATGCCCATGGCTTCCATGGACTTCGGCACCAGATGGTGCCTGGCGATCTGCAGCTTCTCCAGCGGCGTATAGCCTGTGAACTGGATCACCTCCATGCGGTCCAGCAGCGGCTGGGGGATGGTGTCGGCGCTGTTGGCGGTGCAGAGGAACAGCACGTCGGACAGGTCATAGGGAACATTCATGTAATGGTCGGTAAAGGTGTTGTTCTGCTCGGGGTCCAGCACCTCCAGCAGGGCGCTCGCGGGATTGCCGTTGTAGGACGCGTAGAGCTTGTCCACCTCGTCCAGCACCATCACCGGGTTCGACACGCCGCTCTTGTGGATGCCGTCCATAATGCGGCCGGGCATGGCCCCGATGTACGTGCGGCGGTGGCCGCGAATGTCCGACTCGTCATGCACGCCGCCGAGGCTCACGCGCACATACTGGCGGCCCAGCGCGCGGGCGATGCTCTTGCCGATGCTGGTCTTGCCGGTACCCGGCGCCCCCACGAAGAGCAGGATGGAGCCGGACTGCTGCTTTTTCAGGTTCATCACGGCGATCTGCTGGATGATGCGGTCCTTCACCTTGGCGAGACCGTAGTGATCCTCGTCCAGGATCTTCCGCGCCTCATCCAGATCGATGCGCGAGGCGTCCTCCTTCTTCCAGGAGAGGCCGGTCACAAAGTCCAGATAATCGTAGAGGATGCCGGACTCCACACTCTCCTTGCCCTCCTGCTTCAGGCGGTTCAGCACCTTTTCGGCTTCCCGGCGGGCGGTGTCGTTCATGCCCGACTCGGCGATCTTTTTCTCGAACTTCTGGATGTCGGTCACGTTCTCCGGGTGCATCTCATCCAGTTCCTTCTGCAGGTGCTCGATCTGCCGCTTGATGGCGGCCTCCTTGTACCGCTGCTGGTACTCCTGCTGCTGGGAAGAGTTGGCCTCGTTGGTGATGCGGGCGACTTCCATGAACTCATAGAGCGTTTTTTCGATGAGCTCGGCGCGTCGGGTCCGGCTGTCCTCGGCGAGGATGGCATAGCGCTCCTCATTGGAAACGTCGATCAGGGGCGACATGATGCAGGCGGCCGTGCCGAGAGAATCCACCTGATTGATGAAGTAATCGGCGGTCTCCGCCCACTGCAGGCCGGAGGAATACTCCCGCATCTCCCGGATCAGTGCGTTGAGCTTCTCCTGCTCCTCGTCCGGGTCCAGGTCGCGGATGTCGGTGCGGCGGGAAGTCATCAGCCGGATGGTGTGGTCGGGATAGATCCGCACGTCCTCCACGTTCACGCGGGACTGGGTACGGATGACGGCGTATCCCTGCGGGTTGATCTCCACGATATAGCCGGTGACGCCGACGTGGTAGAAATCGTCCTCCGTCAGGTCGACGAAGCTTTTGTTCTCCTTAGCCACGATCAGGATCACCTTTTCGTCAACGGTGATCCCGCTGCCGCCGGCGCTGCGGCGCAGCTGATCCTGCGGATAGAAAAGGGTGGCGTTCGGGGCCAGTATCATATTATAGGTTGGAACAATGATCATATTTATTCTCCTTTGGGAAAAGTGCCTTCGGTTTCATCAATAGAGGAGCAGGTTCTGCAGCATGCGCACCAGCTCCGCGAGCTGATCCTCACCGGAACTGTGAGGGCAGCGGCTGCCGGCGAGGAACCGCACCGGCGCGAACAGCACGGCGCCCAGGTTCCGGTCGCTGTACGGCCGCAGCACGCCGCGCGCCTGATAGGCGTGGATCAGGTCGAAGACCGTGCAGGAGCACTCGTCCTCCGCCACATATTCCGATAAGGTAGGGCAGCGGGAACACTGTTCCACGAAGCTGAAGATCTCCTCATGCTCGCGGCTGAAGGCATAGTAGCCACGGATGATGGCCTCGATCAGCGCGCTCCCGTCCATGACGGGGTCGATGCGCTGCATCAGGTAATGATACGGCGCGCGGGAATACTCCCGGAACACCTCCGCCAGCATCTCTTCCTTGCTGTCGTAGTACACATAGATCGTGGCCGGGGAGACGCCCGCCTCCCGCGCGATCTTGGAGACCGACGTGCCGTCGATCCCTTCCCGCAGGATCAGACGCACCATGGCGTCCTTGATCCGCCGCTGCTTCTCCAGATCTTTGATCCGCATAAGGTTTTCACCCCCTGGTACCTGCAATAATAAATGAACGTTCAGTTATAGTCAAGACCCGGAGATGTAATTTTTCTGTGAACAGCCGGAGGATACGGTTGACACCAGGCCCCGGATGTGGTAGAGAAAGACATACCCTGTGAGGAGGAGACCAAATGAAAGCTTTAGTTTGTTATTTCAGCGCCACCGGCAACACCGCGAGAGTTGCGAAAACACTGGCCGAAGCCGCCGGTGCCGAACTGTATGAGATCTGCCCTGCCGTTCCCTATGAGCGGAAGGACCTGAACTGGATGGATAAAAAGTCCCGCACCACCGTGGAGATGCAGGATCCCGACTTCCGCACGACGCTTGCCGATACCGACGCGCCCGTCGCCGAAGCCGACCGGGTCTTTGTAGGCTTCCCCATCTGGTGGTACCGCGAACCCAGCATCATCGACTCGTTCCTCGAAGCCTACGACTTCTCCGGGAAGACGGTCGTCCCGTTCTTCACCTCCGGCGGAAGCCAGCTGGGCGAGGGCCAGGGCCGCATCTCGGTGCTGGCAAAAGGCGCCAACGTGCTGCCCGGCCGCCGTTTTCCGGCCAGAGCCGGCGAAGAGGAACTGAAGGCCTGGATCGATAATCTGTAAAAGAGACTGCGGACGTGAGCCCCAAAAGGGTCACGCCCGCAATCTTTTTCTTGACAGAAGCGGCGAAACACTATATAAACATAGCAACTGTATAACTGGTGTATAACGAAAACACCGGATCTGAAACCAAATGGCCGCCCGGCAGCCAGGAAAGAGAGGACGCATGGATAGAAGCATTCCCCGCTTTGATATGAAACGACCCCCGGTGCCCACGAAATGGTACCTCCAGCCTCTGGAATGGATCCTGAGCATGCCGGATGTGATCAAACACCGGAACATCCTCACGAAGACCGGCACCGAAGGCCTGAAGCCGCCTTATGTGCTCCTGTGCAACCACAACGCCTTCATGGATTTCAAGGTCGCCACCAGAGCCGTCTTCCCGCACCGCGCCAACTACGTGGTCGCCATCGACGGGTTTATCGGCCGCGAGGGCCTGCTACGGAACATCGGCTGCATCTGCAAGCGGAAGTTCACCAGCGACGTTACCCTCATCCGTCAGCTGAAACGGGTGATCGAAAACGGCAACATCGCCGTCATCTACCCCGAGGCGCGCTACTCGCTCTGCGGCACCACGGCCGTGCTCCCGGCCTCGCTGGGCAAGCTGTGCAAGCTGCTCGGCGTGCCCGTCGTCACGCTGATCTGCCACGGCCATCATGTAAACTCCCCCTTCTGGAACCTTGCCGACCGCGGCGTTTCGCCCACCGAAGCGGAATTCAGCCTTCTGTATACCGCGGAAGAGCTGGAAAAAGCGACCGCCGACGAAGTAAATGAAAAGATCATCGCCGCCTTTCAGTACGACGATTTTGCCTGGCAGAAAGAACGCGGCATCCGTACGCCGTACGCAAAGCGCGCGGAAGGCCTGCACAAGGTGCTGTACCAGTGCCCGGCCTGCGGCACGGAGTTCCGGATGAGCGCCGAAGGCACGCAGCTCCGCTGCAATGCCTGCGGCAAAACCTGGACCATGACGGAGCTCGGGGAGCTTAAAGCGGACAGCGGCGAAACAGAGTTTTCGCACATCCCGGACTGGTATGAGTGGGAGCGGGAGAACGTGAAGCGGGAAGTGGCCGCCGGCACCTACAGCTCGGGAGAGCTCGAAGTGCATGTGGATTCACTGCCCAACGCGAAGAAGTTCATCCGCCTCGGCGAGGGGACCATGGTGCACGACATGAACGGCTTCACCGTCCGCGGCACCGACGCTGACGGCGATCCCTTTGAGATGCTCAAGCCGGTCCCGAGCCTCTACTCCTGCCACATCGAGTATGAGTATCTCGGCAAATACGGCGACTGCGTGGACCTGAACACGCTGGAAGACACCTGGTACATCTATCCCCACGGCAGCGATTTCTCCGTGACCAAGATGGCGCTGGCAACGGAAGAGCTGTATTACGCGCACCGGCGCGCCATCGGCCGGCCCTGCAAAGAGGGCCTCGCCTGAGAGTAAAAACCGCACCGACCGAAGGGAGAACGGCATGGCTGAAAACGAAAAAGAAAAATGGGACGAAGCAGCTGACGATCATCAGCGCGTCTTTTCGCTAGGGCTGAATGAGTACAACGCCTCGCTCCTGCGCTTCTGGCACGAGGAGGGCATGATCTTCCCCGGCTGCCGCGTGATCGACATCGGCTGCGGCGTCGGCAAATACGGCGTGTACCTGGCCCAGCTGGGCTGCGACGTGACGCTCACCGACATCTCCGAAGAGATGCTGCGCTTCGTTTCCGCAAACCTGGCAAACGTCACCACACCCTGGACCACCTGCTGCTGCGACTTCAACGAGGTCACCGGCGAGGAGCCCGTTTTTCAGGACGGCTTCGACCTGTCGATCTGCACCATGTCGCCGGCCGTGCACGACGCCGAAACCGTAAAAAAGATGAGCGCCATGACCCGCGGCTGGTGCTTCATGGCCCGCTTCCACGACTGGCAGCAGCCTTTCCGCGACGAACTGATGCTGCATCTCAACATGGTGCCGCAGCGGGACTTCAACAGCCTGAAGGAGGACTGCGCCTCCATCATCCGCGCCATCGGCGAGGCGGGCTTCGTGCCGCGCGTGACGCTCGTGAATTACGACTGGGAGGATTACCGCACACCGGAAGAGATGGCCGACTACATGTGCCGGAACTTCTTCAACACCGAGGAAGAACGGGAGCGCCTGCACGGAAAGATCCTGGAAGAGGCGAGCACGTTCGTGAACCGAAACGGCACGGTCCGGGACGATGTGAAGACCACCGTAGCCTGGATCTGCTGGCGCCCGGACGAATCCGCGGAAAACTGAATCGGTACAGAGCAAGAGGACCGGCTCCCAGATGGGAGCCGGTCCTCTTACGATATGTGTTTGTTTTGCGTCTGCTTACGCGATCGCGGTCAGCTCAGGAATGTACACGAAGCTCTTCCACTCATTCCATTTTGCCGTGTACTCGTCCAAGGTGATCAGCTGGTCCTCCGGCCGCGGCTCGTAATCCACAGAGCCGTTCTGCCAGTAACAGAGGACTTCGTCCATATTGCTGCCGGGAGAGGTGATCACGCCTTCGATGCCCACGAGCGCATCGCCGTCTTTGACCATCCGGAACACCATGCTGTGGGAAGCACCGCCGGAGCCTTCATTGATGATGCTGTTGTCGGTGCGCAGATAGAAGCGGTCACGTGCCTGTGAAACGCACAGCTCCACCGGTACGCCGCTGCTGAGCGTATAGACAGCGAAGATCGGCAGGTCGGGACCCGTAACGGGGTCGGCGATGATCAGTTCCTCTGTGCCGTCGCCGTCGAGATCAAGGAAGCAGTATCCCACATGGCTGCTGGCGTAGACGTATTCCGACAGCCCGTTTCCGAACACATACTCCAGATCCGTGCGTTTTCCTTCTGCATAGGCCGTCCGATACGCCGCGATCACGCCCTCATACCACAGAGCGGGGTCGTTGGCCCGCGGGGACAGCGCCTCGGCGATGGCCTGAAGGTCGAAACCGTCCAGATCCTTCGCTGTCGTGCTGAGGGAGTACGAAACGCCGGAGGCCTCGTCGTACCAGGTGCAGAGATCCGCATAGCCGTCGTCGCCGATGAAGCGGAAGCAGCGGCAGAGGATGTCGTTCCAGGTCTTCATGGGCCACTCATTCTGCGCGGTCCACTCGTAATACATGCCGGAGATGTCGGCGCTTGCATCGCCGGTCACCTGCTCTCTGGCCGTGAAGTTCAGCCCGTACTGGTCAAAGGAGAGCTGCACCAGCGCGCCGGGAGCGCCGGAGGTGTCGGCATCGGGATCCAGTACGCTCCAGCGCACGTTTTCAGCGCCTTCCGGCACCACGAACGACGCGGGGCACAGCGCTTTCGCCTCTTCTTCCGCAACGTCGCGCCAGGGATTGGCGATCGTGGCGGGTTCACCGGCCTGTGCGGGTTCACTGCTCGCAGCCGGCTCGGCTGCCGGCGTTTCCGCAGGCGCGGTCTGCTTTCCACACGCCGAGAGCGCCAGCGCCAGGATCAATACGGCAAGGATAAGTGTTCTTTTCATATGGTTCTCACACTTTCTCTGTAGTTCTTTTTTTCTCTGCCGGCAGCGGGCTTTGCGCCTCTCCCGCCGGTCCATCCGCATTATACCGAAAACGGGGAAAAAGAAAAGAGCAAATCGCCAAACTTCAGATTTCTTAATTGAAGCGCCGTCCTTACGCGATCGCCCACACCACGGTCACCGTGTCGGAGATCTCGATATCGTCCGGCGCGATGTTCATGTCATACGAGCCGGCACATTCCTCCACGGCGTTTTTCGCCATCCGCATCAAGGGCATGGGCTGGAAGTCCAGGTTGATCTCGCCCCAGGAGTAGTCGATGCTCCGGATCTCACCGAGCCTGATCCCGGCTGCCTCTGCGAGCACCGCCGCTTTCTCTTTCGCGTCCTCCACGGCTTTGCCCAGCAGGGCATTGGCCGCGGCTTCCTGATCCGAAACGAACCAGCTGAGCCGGAGCTCCGGGTCGACCGGGCAGTTTGCCAGCGCGTACAGGATCTTCCCCAGCCGCTCGTTGTCGGAGGGGAACTCCACCTTCAGCATATGACGGAACCGGTAGCCGGCAAAGCACTGCTTCCAGTTGCCGTCCTTATCCTGATAGCCCTCGTGCTCCGCGTCCACACTGAAGGTCAGCGTCTTCAGATCGGCGCGCGCAAAGCCGAACCCAGCCAGCACGTCCGCCAGGGTCTCCGTTTCCTCCGAGGAGCGGCGCAGCGACTCGCCATAGTCTTTATCGAGGCCGGTCAGGTTTATGGTGACGCGCGTGCTGTCCGGCGTCAGGCGGAGTCTGCCGCTGCCGGTCACACGCATGGTCCTGTTCTCGATCATAGCCGGTCCCTCCCTCTCAGAAACGAAACTCCTTCAGGAACTGGCCGCCGCCGAGCATCCGCATATACGGTTTGAACCCGCACCGCACACCGTTCTCCTTCAGCACCACCACCGGCGCGTCCGGCCCTTCGACCGCGTCCCCGGTCCTGGGGTTGAAGAAAACCCAGGCAGTGGTGAACTCGTGGCATCCGGAGATGTCCGGCAGCCATTCCGCTGCGATCACGCGCGCTTCTTCCATTGTTACCATTTTTATACGCCTCCTTGTTTTTTGCTTTCGCTTACAGTATATCACAGAAAGGGGAGCTGCGGTCGTCTGACAGACGACCTTTTTTCATGCCGCCGGGAGACTGTCCAGCTCGCGGAAGGCTTTGCGGATCACCACGAACGCGGCGATGGCCACCATCAGGTCAGCCACGGGGCCGGACCACAGCACGCCGTCGATGCCGAAGATGCGCGGCAGGATGAGCAGCAGAGCGATCAGCACCAGCTGCTTCGACAGCGAGATGATGATGCCGTTCCGCGGCTTTTTGATCGAAACCATCGCGTTCATCGAGATGGGCACGATGCCGGACAGGATCACCAGCAGCAGGAACTCATGCATGAAGCGGATGGCAAACGCCTCATAGCCCCCGGAGTTGCTCCCGAACAGCAAGAGGATCTGGTGGGGGATCAGCCAGTAGCAGGCGGTCACCAGGGCGCCGATCGCGAGCGCGTACCGCAGCACGAGGAAGAACGTCTGCTTCACGCGCGCGTAGTTGCGGGCGCCGAAGTTGAAGCCCATGATGGGCTGGGCGCCGATGGCGCAGCCGATGATGGTGGAATAGAACAGGAAATTGAATTTGTTCACCACACCTGCGGCCGCCAGCGCCTCGCTGCCGCCGTAGACGGAGAGGGCTCCGTATTTGCTGAGGGACGTGTTGAGCACGGTGTTCATCACCAGCATGGCGGCCTGATTCAGGCTGCCGGCCGCGCCGATCGAAACGATCTGCTTCAGCTTCCGGCCTGTCACGCTGAAATGATGTTTTTCCAGCTTCCCGGTGCGGAAGCGCCGCAGATAGAAGAACACGAGGATCGCCGACACGATCTGACCGATCACGGTGGCGATGGCCGCGCCGGCGATGCCCATGTTCAGCGGGAACAGGAACAGCCAGTCCAGCACGAAGTTCAGCGCCACGCCCGACAGCGAGCAGAACAGCGCGTAGCGCGGGCTGCCGTCGGAACGGATCAGCAGGGTGCCGCCGTTCGTGAGCGCCAGGAACGGGAATCCGGGCGCGATGAGGCGCATATACGTGAGCGCGTAGGGCGTCACCTGCTCGGTCGAGCCGAACAGCCGCACGAACCACGGCGCGAACAGCAGCACAAGTGTGCACGTGAAGAGGCCCTGCAGCGTCAGCAGCGTCAGATCCGCGCCGGCAAAGCCGAGCGCCTCGTCCTTGTTCCCGCGGCCGTTGGAGATGTTGAAATTCACCGACCCGCCGTTTGAGAACAGGATGGTCAGCGCGCCGCAGAGGAACGTGAGCGGGTAGGCCACCGTGGTGGCCGCGTTGCCCAGGAACCCGATCCGCTGCCCGATGAACATCTGGTCCACCATGTTGTACAGCGACGCGATGAGCGTGGCCACGATGCTGGGGATCGCGTACTGGATCAGCAGCTTTCCGACCGGTTCCGTACCGAGCGGATTCGGACCGCTGTTTTTTTGATCCATAAAGAATCTTCCTTCCTGACCCTGCGGTTCCGCTTACAGCTCAACAACGAACTCTTCCATCGGCTCGCGCTCGGTGTGCAGCCGGTGCGGTTTAGAGTTTTCTCCCGGATATCCGAGTGCCAGCATGAGCGAGGGGACCGTGCCGTCCGGGAGCTCGAAAGCCTCCCGCACCTGCTCCGCGTCGAACCCGCGCAGCCAGATACTGTGGATGCCGAGGTCTTCCGCCTCAAACATCATGGAGCTTGCCGCGATGCTGGCGTCCATGTCGCCCGACACAAAGCCGTCCCGCGGGTTGTGCCAGGCATCGGCTTCCACATAGCACACAAGGATGACCACCGGCGCATGATACGTATGCGTCAGCTTTGCCGCTTTTGTCAGGGCGCCGGCGCTTTTCAGCACGTAGAAGCGCTGCGGCTGGTTGTTGCAGGCGGTCGGCGCGATGCGGCCGGCCTCCAGGATCTTATACAGTTTTTCCTCTTCCAGCGGCGTCGAAGCAAAACTTCGCTCGGAAAACCGGTTTCTTGCCATTTCCAGAAATTCCATTTTTATACCTCCCCGATATACGTTCCGTTCCTGATTCCGTCCCTGTTATTTCAGTTTTTCCGACCACTCGTCTTCCCGGAAGCCCGTCAGCACGAAGCCGTCGCCCACCACCAGCGGGCGCTTCACCAGCATCCCGTCGGAAGCGAGGAGCCGGAACTGCTCGTCCTCGCTCATGTCCGGGAGCTTCTTCGCGAGCTCCAGCTCACGGTAGGGAATGCCGCTCGTGTTGAAAAAGCGCTTCAGCGGCAGTCCGCTCGCAGCGTAATACGCCCGCAGCGTCTCCTCGTCGGGATGCTGCGTCTTAATATCCAGCAGCTCATAAGAGATGCCGTTGTCATCCAGCCACTTCAGAGCCTTCTTGCAGGTCGAACACCTGCTGTAACAATATACTTTGATCATAGTATTCCTCCAATCCTCCAAAACCGGGATAGTGTTTCATGAGACATCCCTATAACTGGTTGATTTCTTTCTCGGTATTTTCGATTCGGGCAAGGATTTCATCAAATTCCGGTTGTTCACCGAAAATCATGTTTTTCATGTGCTCATAATCAGCCTTAAGGACTGAAAGACAGTCCTCTGGCGGCATCAGCCGCATCGAGCCGGGTTTGGCCATTTCGTAATGAGCGGAACCGGCCGGATAGAAGCGATCCTTGAAAGCTACGACCTGCCGAAGCAGCTCCAGATCTTTATATGCGGAATTCTTCACCGGGCTTTGTGTCATGCACCACAGATCGTAATAGTGACGGGAGTAACGAGAAGGGAATTTTCCGTTGGTGCGGAATGCCTCCTTATGCAGAATGGTAACCTTTTCCCAGAAGGTGCGCTCAGGCGAAACGGTACGGAGCACAGAACTCGGTTGTTGGAAGGCTTGTGGATACTGTTCCGCAGCAAATGATGTGATCACGGCTTCCTGCGTCGGTGTCCAGGCAGCCAAAGCGCCTATCTCCAGACGGATAACCGGCAGGATCGCATGCTCAGAGAACATACGGGGATAAGCAAAGCAGACGGTCTGAGGATCAGAGGAATCAATGGTGATCTGAAAACTCTCGTTCAGCAACTTATGGAAATCCGCTTCCAGCCGGGGGACGAATTCTTCTGCAAGGAAGATCTCTGTCCGGGCGTTGACCGCTTTGTTGAATCTGTCCTGTTTTGTTCTGCTGCGCTCAGCCCAGGGTTCATCCTTCTCGCAGCCGACCAGCCTCCAGTCCAGAATAAGGTCGATATCCTCAGAAAACCGATGGATCAGATCAAAGCATTTGGACAGGCTGGTACCGCCCTTGAAAGCCAGATGCTCCTTCCACGGAGAGTCGTGGAACAGATAATCCAGTGTCCAGCAGACCCAGAAGTCTTTTTCAATCATAGCTTCCGGAAGCGATTTCTCTCTGGCAGTGACCAGAAACAATTCCTCGCGTTCGTTTTTGCTGAGATTTGCAACACTTTTCATGATCTCGAACCCCCGCAGACGGCCTTGATCGCCTCATAGATCCATGCAGTGACATAGCGACTCTCCTGCAGGAGAAGGCTTTTCTCTTCGGAACTCAGTTTGCGGGAAAGATAGGATATCGTCTCCGGGTCAATATTATCCCTGCCGAGCGCACGAAGAGCCTGAATGATCAGTGCAGTGATTTCCGACACACCGATCAGCTCATTTTTGCGATCGGTGTGTTTGAACTGAAACCTGATCCCGTCCGTCTCGTAGGTTTTATACGGACCGTCACTGACATACAGCCAGACCGATGGGATCTGAGTTGATAGCCCCAGAATATTCAGCGCTGTATCACCGCAGGGGACGATCGTCCAGCCGTAGTTTCTTGCGATTGCTTTGGCTACATCGTCTTCTCTTGGCGGTACAAGTCGATTCAGCAGCTGGCTGAAGCGAGGCTTCATATAAACGCCGCGCTTCACTTTTTGGAGCGTTCCTTCTTCAAGCAGGCGGCTCAGGCACATGGTGATCTTACGGGCTTCGGCAAGATCAGAGAAATCAGCCGGTATAAAGATCTCCCCGGGAGACGCATGTTCAATTCGTGCCCTGACTTGATTTAGAATGTCTGGCCGAGCCATAGGATCACCTCCGTTCGTTGTAAATACTATATATTTTTTACAACGAAATGTCAAGCACTACCGTTGAAAACAAAATACAACGCAGCAGAGGAAAGGATCCCTGCTGCGTTGGTTCTTTTTCAGATCTCATTTCTGCGGTTCAGTTCGCGTTCCACTTTGTTCAGCGTGTCGAAAAACCGCTTGGTGGCCACAGCCGGCCCGGCCAGCAGCAGCCCGTAGACGTTCCAGCCGAACATGTGCCGGTACGAGGTATAAGGCCCCGGCACGCCGAGCGCAATGGCTTTTGCCTTCAGTTCCTCGGCGATCCGCGCCATCCAGACCAGGGTGTAGATAAACAGCGTCGGGATGCCGAGCAGATAGGCCTTCCAGTAGGGCTGGACTTTGTGCCCCAGGATCTCTTCCAGCTCCTTCTGCAGACCGCCGAGCGACATGTACAGCAGGAAGAACAGCCCGAACGTGCAGAAGTCCACAAGCCCCAGCAGGAACCCTTTCCGGTTCGTGTGTCGAAATCTCATGATACCCTCTCCGGAACGCGATCAACCGGGGAAGTCTTCCTCGTCCAGATCGTCCACCTGGAACAGGCGCTTCGCGGCCATGTACTCGCCGGCCTGATGGTTCGGCGCGTCCGACGCCCGGTAGTACGTGTAGTACCGGAAGACCGGCACCTCATAGACGCCGATGCTCCAGAAGTCCGTCCAGCTGGCGCAGCGGCTGTACTGCTCGCCGTCGATCTCGCAGTCGCCGAGATACTCCTCCAACAGATAGGCGGTGCCGAATGGGTCCGGAAATTCCGCAAAGGAAATCTCCGCCTCTTCTTCCGTATATTCCCCGGTCTGCGCCAGATGTGCGAAAAACGCTTCCCGGATCCCGTCGATATCCAGATATTTCATAGTTACAGATCTCCGCATTGTCATATTTGCAGGACTTTTCTTCAGTATACCGTACCGGACGCCAAATTACCAGTTTCCATTCCCCGTAGCCGGCAAATCTTTCCCAAAAAATTTTTTCAATTGGTGCTTGACAGGCACAATACCTCGTGATATGATGTATCCCGCGAAGGGAGGTATGACATGGACGCTCAACTGAAGCGCGGTCTGCTGGACGTATGCGTGCTGGCCGCTATCAAGAATGAGGACTCCTACGGGTACAAGATCATCAAGGACATGAAGCCCTATGTGGAATTATCCGAGTCCACCCTGTATACCATCCTGAAACGACTGGAAACGGCAAAGATGCTGACGGTGCGGAGCGTGGAGCACGAAGGCAGGCTCCGAAAGTACTACCACATCACCGACAGGGGCAAAAGCCGGATCCGGGAGTTCCGGGACGACTGGGAAGAGATCATTCCCATCTACAACTTTATCACAAGGGAGGACGCCCGTGATGAATAAGGAAGAATTTCTAAGCGCGCTGCGGAGCGCGCTGGCGGGTCTGCCGCAGGAAGATATCGAGGAGCGGCTGGCCTTTTACAGCGAGAGCATCGACGACCGCGTGGAAGACGGCCTGACCGAAGAGGAAGCCGTGAAAGCGCTCGGCACGGTGGACGAGGTCCGGGACCAGATCATGGCAGAGATCCCGCTGACAAAGCTGGTGCGGGAGAAGATGCGGCCGAAGGGAAGGCTGAAAGCGTGGGAGATCGTGCTGCTGGTGCTGGGCGCGCCGGTGTGGATCCCACTGCTGATCGCGGCCGCCGCGATCCTGTTTTCCCTGTATATCGTCATCTGGGCGGTGGTCCTGTGCGTCTACGCCGCAGATCTGGCGCTGGCGG
>JAEEGH010018210.1_pt1 | contig 14876 bp, 1 predicted proteins | sample 9134181 | NCBI WGS metagenome assembly JAEEGH01 (sample SAMN16246544, study PRJNA631951) | gut metagenome | biome: gut microbiome; feature: rumen; material: DP-attached | host: Bos | place: Iran: Karaj | collected 2018-10 | reverse complement strand
CTATTCCTGCCCAGGGTAACAAGTCAAAGTATGATAACTTCTACAACCGTATCCCTAACGGCATTAATAACAACAACCTTACCGATGACCTCGTTTTTGATGTATGGGATTTGAACTCTGAAGCGGTAAAATCTAGAGACAATTCTGCTTTGGATGTTATGATGAAAATAAATCCTTACAATGGACTTATAGGTTTTGCATTCTGTAATGGTATGGGAAACTGGAGTATGCCATTAAAAAATACTAATTCATATGATTTGTTCGCAAAAGCAAAAGACTTTATGTCATGTACAGGATTCACATACAATAGATCAGGAAATACGTTTGGAACAGCAGCTGGTGGAGAGAGTAATAATAATATGGCTGATGCTTTCTGTTTATTTGTAGGTGAATGGGGAACTCAAGAGAATAATTGGACAGGAGATGGCACAAACTCATTAAGACTGGAGTCAACAGGAGAAACAGGAAAGAATAATGTTTATGCTCTTGATAAAAAGAGATTTAAGAGTGTGTCTATGGCTGCTAATGGCAATAATTTATATCTTGCCTATTTTGATGCAATAAATAATGAAATAAGATTTAGAGCAGGATCTGCTCCAGCCTCAAAGAATAATTTTGATACATTTAATGATTCAATGACAAACAATCAAGCAGGTGTTATCCCTATTTCATATTGTGATAATGCCCCTTTTGAAATTCTTGCGGGTGAAACAGGAACAAATACTTTAGGTAAAGATGCGGAATATGTCTCTATAGGTGTAACATCTAATAATACAGTTGTTATGGTCTGGTATGATGGTAAAGATTTACAGTTTACATATAATGCTACGCCATTGACAGGACTGCCTACTGACACAAGCACAGAAAAGGCTTCAGGCTGGCAGCCTAAAAAGACATTGCTTACTAATGCAGGACAATATTGTCAACTTGTTGTAGATGGAGCCGATAATATACATGTGGCAGCCTATGCAAATGGTGACTTAAAATATATTTATATTCCTAATTCAGAGAATGCTTATACACCTGATTCTACCAAAAAAGTGTGTACGGTGGATTCATATAAGGATGTAGGAACAGAACTTACTATAGATGTTGCTAAAGAAGGAAATAACTATATTACTCATATTGGTTATTGTGCAAGCAGTACTAGAAAACCTCGTTATGCATATTTTGCTGATCCAGCTACCTTCTATGGTACAACTGGTAATACAAAAACTGCAATAGAAAAACGTTCAGGAGCAGTTGGAGATATGTATACCGGTGTTTGGGAATGTGGAGTTGTACCATTAACATCTGTACTTACAGCAAATGAAGAGGCACCTTTCCGTGTTAATGTAGGCGTATGGAAGACTAGTTTAGGTAATAGGGCATGGTCAACATATACAGTGTCAGATGGTACTATTTCTTTTAATGGAACGGAATATAGTTCAGACAGTAATGATTATACGAATCATGTAGCAGGTACTAATAATAGTTTTAGTTCATCATCTAGTGGAGATGATGGAATTTGTTATGGAAATGGAACAAAATATGCTGTTTTAGGTTACGCAATTCAGTCAAAAACAGATACAACAAGAGATTTTGTTGAGACTGCACAGATGAGATAGTGAGGTGGGAATATGGGAAAATTGAAACGTTTATTTCAGTATTTATCATTCGGAATTATCATTGGAATAGTTTTATTCTCATCTTGTGAAATAGGTCTTGGTTCTTCTGTTGATACGGATTCACCAACGATTGAAATTGTAAATCCATCATCAGGCGTAACAATCAGAGATGAATTTTGTATTAGTGGTAAATGGGATGATGATGGAGAAATCAAATCTTTGATATTATCTCTAACACTTGTTGACTCAAATGGTAAGAGTGGAAGTAATGCAGCAATAACAAAAGAAGGTTCAGTTTCAGAAGATAAAGACGGGCGTTTCTGGACTTGTGTAATAAACCCTGTAGAAGAAGGAATAAAAGACGGAACTTATGAAATAAAGGCTGTAATATCTGATAGTGCTGGGCATAGTACTACAATTACTCGTCAGATTACCCTTGACAACACAGCACCGGTAGTAGTACTGCAGCGTCCGAGCACAGAAAAAGGTGCAGCGGTAAAGGACAGCTACGGCCAGAGCTTTACGATAGAGGGACAGGCGGCCGATGACAACAACATCTCACATATAGACGTAAAGATCTACAGCGGAGAAACGCTGCTTGATACAGTGCGGCTGAACAATGTGCCGCCAACAATCAGCCTGGATGTTGCAAAGTTTCTGGACGAGCATTATACAAAAATCTACGGAAGTACAGAAAAGGAAGGAACGAAAGAGTTCTGGTGTGAAATAGAAGCATACGACGGAGCGCAGAGATATCCTGCAGACGGAAGTAACCAGAGTGCCGCGGATACGGAAGGAAACTGCGAGAAGGAATATTATTTATATGACGAAATAAAGACCAGCGTACTCAGCGGGCACAAGATAACAGAGCTGTATAAGATGAAATGCGGAACGTACAGTACAACAACAGGAGAACGCAGTGTGACAGACGAGCAGAGCGCAGTAGAAGAGCTTCTGAAGGGAAAGAAAAAGAGCAGCGGAAGCTTTACACTGAACCCGGACAACAGCCCGTCATTCAGGGTAAACGGACGGGATGCTCTGAAGGAAGGAGAAAACAACTTCAGCGACACGACGAACAACCTTACAAACGGGGGCGAGCTTATATGTGAAGTAAGTCCTGGCCTAGACGGAATACCACTTGTGGCAGACAGCCTGAAGCTGTATGCGGTAGAGTGCGACGAATACGGAAAGGCAAAGGAAGGGGCAGAAAAGATATATCCTGAAGAATACCAGGCAAAAGAAAAGAGCAGCTCGAGCTATAAATTTTTTAATGTATTTAACAGAAGCGCAGGCTTTGTATTCGGAAAGACATATGTACTGGGATTTGAGGGAAAGGATGAAAGCGGAAACGGCGTAGCGGCAAACGGATACGCATACGGATTCAAGTTTGCGACAAGTGGAACAAGCCCTATAATCAGGATAAGCGAACCTGATGAAGATGCTGAGATATATGTAAAGAAAGGCGGAAAGCTAAAGATAAAGGGAAGCGTAGAAACAGAATCGGGAATTGCAGACCTGAAACTGAGCGTAAACGGAACAGGCTTTGAAGTAAAGGATGAAGACGTAAGCGAGGGAAGCGGAAACCTGAAGCTATACAAGAGCTTAACTGACGGCGGAGAGAGCGAGTTTGAATATGAAATAGATTTTGACAGTGAAGCGAATAAGGCAATATTCAGCCAGAGCGTGTCGAAAAAATATATACTGAGGGTAACAGCGACCCAGGGAAAACCATCGGAAACAGGCATAAGCTTTACATATGACGTAGACGGACCGGTGGTAAAAGGATACAGCGCAAGTCCTGTAGTAAACGGAAATACCATAAACGGAAGCCCGGTCTTTGCGGGCGAGTTCCGGGATGAAAAATCGGGCGTAAAGAGCGTAAAGTACCGCATAGAAAAGAAAGAGGGCGGAAACTGGGTTACAGCGCAGGACGAAGCAGAACTGAGCAGCCCAGAAGACTTCAGCTTTACGGTAGATACAAGGGCAATAAACGACAGTGAGAGCAGTACAACGAACATAAGGATAGTATTTGAAGCAGAAGACAAGGCAGGAAACATATCTGAGACCGCATACGAGTATACTGTAGACCAGGCAAGCGACAGACCGAAGATAGAAAGCAGCAGCGGAAGCTTTGACGAAACCGTAAGCAGCTATGAAATTCTGAGAAGCATCATAACAAACAAGGAAAGACGCAACCTGTATACAAAAGGCTCAACACTTGCAGTGAAGGTAAGTGATGATGACGGGCTTATGAACAAGAGCGGAAGCGGGGAGAGCAGTGTATCCGGAGTAACAGTTACACTGACAGCCAACAGTTCGAACGACGCGGCAACCTTTACAGAGGGAGAAGTAAAGACAGACGCGCTTGAAATAAACGGAAACCCAGAAAGTACGACACTTACATATACGCTTCCGGAAGTATCGGGATCATATAAGGTAGAAATAAAGGCAAAGGATAAGGCGGGAGTAGTACCAACCTGTGAGAGTGAGAAGACATTCTATATCCAGATAACGGGAGCAGCACCGGATGCAAGGGTAAGCGCAACACCGGAATACATAACGACAAATACAGCAGACCTTGACGAAAGCCTGAAGAAAACGGCTTTTGAGGTAAAGGTAGAGATAACAGACGGAACGGGGCCGTTTACTGTAAACAGAGGAGAAACTTCAATTGCAGTAAAGACAACGACAGAAGATCCGTCGCTTGAATATCCTACGGCAGGAGAGACCTTTACACCGGAAGCAACAGATGTTGTAAACGGCAGGGGAAGCATAACATATACAGTAAGGGACAACTACGGAAATACAAAGAACGTAATCTTTGACTACAAGGTAGACAATGACGCACCTGAAGCTGGGATAGACGAGACAAGCTGGCCAACAAAAGAAGATACGGAAAGAAGCTCATATACCTTCAGGGGAAGTTCAGCAGACAAGGGCAGCATACAGTCAGGAGTTGCAAAGACAGAGATAAGCTTTGACGGCGGAAACACATTAAAGACAGCATCGGGAAACTGGAGCTATAACGCAGTATTTGAAGACGAAGGGCTTATTGAAGGCGGAAACGAGCTTTGGGTAAGGGCTGCAGACAATGCGGGAAACAGAGGAAGCTGGACAAAAAAGAGCTTTGTATATGACAAGTCAAAGCCAAAGCTTGAAAGCATAAAATACAAAAGAAGCGTAGATTCAGAGTATGCAGAGGTAGATGAAAGCGGCATATTTGAAAGCGGAAGCGTATTCAGGCTGAAGATAAAGGCAAGTGATACAAACGGAATAAAACACATAGCAGTATACGAGAAGGAAGGAGAGGGTGAAGAAAACCTTGCCGGAGAGTATACGGCATCAGCAGCTCACGAGAGGGAGAAGGAATGGGAATTAGCAGGCCTTCCGAAAAAACGTGATACAGACGGATCGGCACTGAAGACCGGAAGCTACACATACAGGATAGTAACGTATGATGTAAGCGGAGCGACAGATGCAGAATCGAAATATGTGGAAAAGACAATAACAGTCAACATTGACCTTGCAGGACCGCAGGTAGAAATAACATCACCTGATCCTGATGACAGGAGCATACTCTCAGAAGACACATATCTGTTCGGGGGAACAGTCCAGGACGGAGGCGGAGAGGCAGCGGTAGGAGTTTCGAAGGTATACTATGCAATAAAGGAAAGTGAAGGGGAGCCTGCAGATGGAGAGTGGAAAGAGCTGACAAAGGAAAGTACAGGCTCAACAAAAGTAAACTGGAAGACAGACGCATATACGCTCAAGGAAGGAAAGGTACTTACAGCATCAGAGGAAACAGACGGCAAGGTACTGAGTGAGGGACATTACTGGCTGTATGTAAAGGCAGCAGACAAGGCCGGAAATGCAAGCGTGGTAAAGAGCGCAGAGTTTTATGCGGACAAGGCAAAGCCGGGCCTGAGCTGGATAAGTGAGCCTGAAACAAACTATACGGAAGAAACCGGTTCAGCAGTAGAAATTGCAGTAAAGGCAGAAGATACAAACGGAATAGAAAGCATAAAGCTTAAGAAAGACGGAGCTGAAGAAAGTGATGCAGTCATTGTGTCACTTATAGCTGCAGCAGATGAAAACTACGAAAAGAATAAAGACACAAAGAAGAAGGTTTCAAAGAGCTATGCGGGTCTAGAAGACGGAGAATATACATTCTTAATAGAGACAGAAGACAAGGCAGAAAGAAGTGCAAAGCTTGAAAAGAAGATAACTGTAGATACAAAGAAACCAGAGATAAAGAGGGTAAAGGCCGGAAGCGTAGAGCTAGAAGGCGGAAAGTGGTACAAGAGTAAAACCTTAACTGTAGAAATAACAGCAAGGGATGAAAAGAAAAACGGATATGCAAGCGGAATCTCAGCAGCAGAGTTCAGTACAGACGGTGGGGCAACCTGGGGAGCATTCACAAAGGGAAGCGACGTAGAAGAAGACGGGGCTGCATACAATACATACAGAGGACCAGTTGAGTTTGCAGATGTTGGAGAAAACACGATAAAGATAAAGTTAAGTGACAAGGGAGGAAACACAAGCTGGTACGGAAGTGAAGCGGGAATTACTATATATATAGACGAGAGTCCTGCAAGCCTTGAGCGCAGTAAATATGAAATCGGAGGCTATGAATCAGCCGAAGACACCATCTACATAAACGGAGAAAAGGACCTTACAGTATACGGAACATACAGCGACGGGGAAAGCGGAGTGGGAGCCCTTTCTCTTTCATACCAGGACGGAAGTGAGATAGCGGCCGGCATCAGATATGCAAAGGCAGATGAAAACGGCGTTATAAGCGGAGAGTATGAGGAATACAGCACATACGATACGCTTGAAAAGAGAAAGGAAATCGGATTCTGGAAGGCAGAAATAGGAAAGACAGCGCTTGCAGCCCTTAAGGACAAGACAGACGGAAAGAGCCGGCTTGTAGTAAAGGGTGTAAACGGGGCTGGAAGCGAGACTACGCTCAACGGATACAGTCTTGTATGGGACAAGACAAGTCCTTCGATAACAGGAATAACTCTTAAGTACAGTAAAAGCGAGGCTGCAGCAGCAGGCAGCAGCGTATATAAAGATACAGAGGGAAAGTACTTCATAAATCCGGAAGGAAAGTGGATAACGGTAAGCGGAAACGCAGGCGACTCAAACGGACTTGCAAAGATATATTACTCTACAGACGGAAAAGCTTTAACACAAAGCGGCAAGAGCTGGAGTGAGCTTGTAATCGGAACAAACGGCAAGAGTGCTGACGGATACACAAGAGAGTCATGGGGCTTTGCAAAGATCCAGCTTTCTGGAGAAGACGGAGAAGTAAAGAATATAGACATAAAGGCAGAAGACAAGGCCGGAAACACAGCGACAGCAAGGGAAAGAGTACAGATAGACAAGAGCGCACCGCTTGCATTGCACCTTATTGATGAATCTGGAAAGGACCTTTACTTCAGGGTAGGCAGCAGCGACAATGATGAGAATGAAGGAATAGAAAATGGAGATGCAGCATTCGGAAATGATGATAAGGATGTAGGCGGCAAGTACTCAGACGGAACATTTGGAAGTGACAGCACAATCTGGATAAGGGGAAGCTTCATAGACGTATGTGACGGAGAGAGTGCAGATGTAGAGAACGGAACAAAAGGAAGCGGAGTCAAGAACGTATATTATGAAGTGTATGAAACTGAAAGTGAAGCAAAAAGTGCAGCAGCAGACAGCATAAAGAATACAGGAAAGATAGTAAGCCTGAAGAGCGAAACAAAGAGGGTATTCTTTACAGGAAACGAGCAGCCAGGAAGTTATGAGCTTAAGAAAAACAACGTAGCAGACAGGAGAAAAGAAGGCAGTGAAGTTGCGGACCCGTATGTAAAGGTAACTTCGGAAGGCTACCTTGCAGCAAAGGCGAATGGAACGGCAGCAAAGAAACACTGGACAAGCATAACAACGACATATAAGGACAGCGTAACAGGCTTTAATGAAGGAACAAACTATCTGGTACTTGTGGCAGAAGACAATGCAGGAAACATAGCAAAGGATACTATAAGACTATCTGCGGCAGAAAGTCACAGCAATTATTCTCTTAATGTAGATACCCAGGTACCAAAGATAACATCGGGAACAACAGATACAGTATATACAAACCTCAAGGATGATTTAGTAATCAGACTAACAGCGACAGATACAGCAAAGAAAACTGGAATAGATCCTGCAGGAATCAGAAGCGTAGTAATTGAGGTAGAAGACAATAAGATTAAGGAAGAAGAAACCGGAAACGTATGCGGAACTATAGAATATCTGGATGAAGACGGAAATACCGTTGAAGAAAAGAAAGACAGATATGTAAAGGATGATACAGACGAAGACGGAAAGAAATATAGTGAAGAAAAAAGAAAGGTAACACTCACAAAGAACGCATTCAAGAAAGACCCGGCAAAGGCTGATGATGTAGCATCAAACTGGATGAGCGGAAACATAACCGTTTATGCAACAGTATCAGATGATGCGGGAGCAGGCAACAGCCAGAGGGTAAGCGTAGCAACCGTAAACGTAGACAAGAAGGCACCGGAAGTTACAATAAATGAAATAAGTGACGCAGATGATGATGACAAAGATCATACAAATGTAAACGGTATACTTGAAATAAAGGGAAGCGCAAACGATGACAATGCACTTGGCGCAAAGGATACAGACAGAATCAGACTGTATTATATAGCAGCAGACAGTACGATTGAAACAGACGATACAAACGGAAAAGTAACGAGTGTAGAAGGCTGGAGCGAGTACAAGGCTATAGGACAGACATCTTCATGGAGTATTGAACTTAATACGACAGAGAAGAAGACAGATGAAAACGGAGACGAAACAGAAGAACTGAAATTCAGTGACACGACAGAATACTACCTGTGTGCGACAGCCGTAGACAAGGCGGGCAACACCGGATACTCAAAACCGGTAAAGGTATATGTAGATCAGGATTCAGACAGACCAAAGATAAGATTCTCAAATATAGAACTGAGCAATGATGACGGGGACATGAGTTCAGATAATCCTGTATGGCTTAAGAATACAAATGAACTGACAGGAACTATAAGTGATGATGACGGAATAAAGGACAAGAAGTTCTGGTACAGTACGGATTCATGGTCAACACCGAAAGAAGTAACAGTAAATAACGGAGGTTCATGGAAGATAAACCTTACGGACGGAGAATATACAGTAGAGTTCAAGGTAACAGATACCAAGGGTACGACATTCACAAGCGGAACCTCACCGGATCCGAAACTTAAGGATGAAGAAAAAACACTGGACGGAAAGCTTTACATAAACGTAGACAAGACTTCACCAGTAACAAGAAGCGAACAGTACAGTATATGGGACGGCAATGCAGAAGAACCTGCTTATACAGCATGGGGAGGAAGCCTTGGAACAGTCGGCGGAAAGAGGACAAAGTTCCAGATGAAGCTGGAAGCCGGAGACGAGAACAAGGTAAAGGGTGTAAGTCTGAGCTTTACAGTCGGAGAAGGAGAAGGTGCAAAGACATATACATATTCTGGAACAAAGACAGTAGAAGAACCTGCAGATCCTGGAGTAAATGACAACGGAAAGTATTACAGCACATGGGAAATACGAGATATAGATGTAGCAGCAAAAGACGAGTTTGCGGATGCAGACAAACAGTATAACGGTGTGCTTATTGTAGAAGACAATGCAGGACTTAAGAAAGAAGACAGGGTAGTAGTACGCATAGACAACGAAAAGCCATCGGCAGGTTTTGACGGACCAGACAGCGACAAGGCATCGAGTGCGGATATAGTAGTATACGGTTCTACAACGGGAATCCCTGTAGAGATGAGCTATGCACTTTCAAAGAATGACGGAAGCCATAAGACATCATATCTTCCTGTAAAAGGATTCGGCTCATCATGGAGGGTAAACCTCGACAGAAAAGACTCTACAGAGACCGAGACCCACAGCGGAAAAACAGCAAATGACTATCTGGTAGAATTCGGAATTACGACACAGACAGCGCTGGAGGACAAGGATCATCCGTTTGATGAGATAACAAACCTTAAGTTCTGGATAAAGAGCAGGGATGAGGTCGGAAACGAAAACGAGCAGAGTCACGTTATAAAGGTAGACCCGCAGGGCGACAGACCGGAAGCAGCATACAGCTATCCTGAAACAAGCGGCATTACGATGGGCGGAAAGGTAAAGGTATACGGAACCGCCCAGGATACAAAGGGAAGTGACGGAAAGATAGGCGTAGACAGCGTATGGGTACAGATAAAGGCCGGAACTTCTTCATTCAGCGGAATGACAAAGGCAGACCTCGACTTCATGTTAAACAGCGGATACTCAGTATTCAAGATGAAGGACTATGATGTAACAAAGAGTGAAGAAGAAAACAGCGGATGCAGATGGACAAGTGAAAGTACAGATACGAACTATAAAGATTACGCAGCCCTTGCAGAACTGAACGGAGCAGCATGGAGCGTATACATAAACCGTAATAAAGAACTTGATCCGGCAGGAACAGAGGAAGAGAAAACAAAAGATTCGGTAATCAGAATCTTTGCAAGAGACAAGGATACAAAGTTCAGTCCTGGCGTAGACAGAATGGTAACCTTTGATGCGGACATGCCGGTCATCAGTGAACTTATGCTTGTACAGAAGGAAGGCGGAAGTACGACAGCATCAAAAGCCTATACATCAGATATGTTTGTAAAGGGAACATGGTATCTTGAAGGAAAGGCAAAGGATGATGACAAGATAGGGAAGATAAAGATAAGCATAAACGGAACAGAACATATTCTGGGTGGAGACGGAACAAAGTCAGAAGAAACATTCTCATATGAGCTGCCTACAGGAAGCGGAGTCGGAAAACTCAACATAACACTGGAAGCAGAAGACGTTGTAGACGGCGGAGATCCTCATAAGACAGAAGAAAAGCTTACAATATGCTATGACAATCAGGAGCCTGATGTACAGAATGTACTTGAAACAGGTGCAGACGGGAATGCCATAAATGTATGTCAGAGTAACGGATGGTATACCTTCGGTTCAACGGCAAAGGAACCTGCGGTTCTTTCAGGAACAGATTATGTAAGCCAGTCAGGCTATGCATATACAGCGTTCTACTTCAGAAGGGAATATACGATAAACGGAACAAAGACAGAAAAGATATATGACGTACTCAGGGCAAGAGATGATGCTGCAGTAAACCTTGCAGATAAGACAAGTCTTGAACTTGAAGAAGGCGGAGAAGGGTTATGGTGGTACAAAAAGAGTGTAGCAAGAGATGAAAACAACCTGAACGTACTTGATTTTGAAACAGAAGCAGGAATAAATGCTGTAAGAAAGAACAGTCTCATAAAGATTGGCGGTTCGCTGTATCTTGTAACCGGAATCAACGGAACAAAGGCAACAATAGACGGATATCCTGGAAAAGAATTTAGTGATGCATATGTAGCAGTGGCAGGAATCGTTGATAATACGACACCGGAAGCAGCGCCTTCTTCAGGCAGTGTAGAAGCAGACGGATACTATGCAGCTCCAAGCCGTGATGACGGCGACCGCATGATAGAAAGCGTACTCAAGAGCGGAACAGACTGGACATGGGAAGCAAACATCTGTTCAAAGAACATACCGGACGGTCCTGTTGAGCTTATATATGTAGTATTTGACAAGGCCGGAAACTTTAAGAAGAAGAACATAACAGGAAACGTAAGTAACAACCAGCCTCGTCTTGCAGGCGTTACAATAAAGACAGACTACGACAATGATGACAAGTTTGAAGGAACAGATGAGGTTATAAACAAATATTCAGCTGCAAAGTGGGCACAGGATTATGTAACTGAGAATGACAGTGAAACTGATACAGCAGTAAGATATGACCCTGACAAAAACTCTAAGAATCTGAATAAAAAGAACCTGCTTCCAGTATCACTTGAATATGGAAAGGATAAACCACTTTGTGTGCTCAAGGGAAGAACGGAAATCATACCGGAAATTGTCGGCGGAAACGACGCAATATACTATTCATACGATATCGGTGGAACTGTAAAGGGAATAAATACAACAGCACTCATAGAAAAAGGTTCTATCGATTATACAGCAAAGAGCGGAACCATAAACGTACAGGCTGGAGACCTTATAAAGGCCGGAAATACAACCGGGGCTGGAGGACGAAAGTTCAGCTTTGTATTCTATGATTCTACGGAAGGCTCTTACTGGACAAAAGCAGGAAACTACTGGGAAGCATCAGAAGAAAATCCTGATGACAGACCAGACAGCAGAGAAGCTGCAAAGATAGCCTCCCTCGACCTGTGGTTTAAGGTTCAGATAAAGGATGTAGCGGAGCCGTCAGTTGGAATTACTCCTCTGTACTGGAAAGGCCTGAACGAGAACTCTATTTATGGTTCTGCAGGAATTGAAAATACGGCAGAACCGGAGTCATCAATTGCGGCAGCAGAAAGCTATGAAGACCTTCTGGGCCATATAGAACTTTCATCTGACTGGGAGAGTGCAGAAGGATATACTTCTGCGACATCAGAACTTGATGCGGCTCTTAAGGATAATGATGCTAAGGTATCGGGAAAGATAGTTCTTGAAGGAACAGCACATGACGACAAGCTGTTGAAGCAGATAAATGCAAGCATATTCGAAACAGAAGTAACGCTTGCAGTACCTGTGAGTACAACTGATGCAAATCTTAAGTCTAATACAGGAACAGACTTTGGTGATGACGGATATTATTTTGAAATAGTAGAGGGCAGCCAGAGCATAGGAGCTACGGGACATGATTTAAGCTGGAAGCTTTACATTGATACAGAAGTTATAGGAGGAGCTCTTCTTGATGCTGCAGTTACCGTAACTGCAGTAAATTACGGAGAGCCGACTGCGCCTGCAGGAACTGCATATACAAGTATTGACGGTAAGACACAGTATGGAGCGCTTACTTATGCAGAAAAAACAAAATCTGCTGAACTTCAGATGGATATTGTCCCTTATGTAACAGAAGTTACCACATCGCTTTCTGCCCATGATTCAAACAACCCTAGTGTTTATGCAAGAACTGCCCTTGGTCACTATCCGGTTTATGCAACACATGCACAGGGTAAAGGCGGTTATACATACGAGCAAGGTATTAAGCTTAAGGGCTTCAACCTTACAGACTGTAAGGTTGTCTTTGAGGATGGTATTACATCAAATACACTGCAGGAGAAGAATGCTTCAGGAACAAATGTAAACTATAATAAGGAAGCAGCTCTTTCTGCAAGTGATGGAGTATATAGCTTTGACCTTCCTAATGGTGCAAGGTCTGGTAAGGTGAGCGTTTACAGGACTGTCGGAGGAAAACGAATACAGTCCCTCAATAACTTTAACAGTAACAATGCTCATGGTGTGAATCCTGATGTTGACGGCTCTGGTTTTGTTTACACAGGTACTATTCCTGCCCAGGGTAACAAGTCAAAGTATGATAACTTCTACAACCGTATCCCTAACGGCATTAATAACAACAACCTTACCGATGACCTCGTTTTTGATGTATGGGATTTGAACTCTGAAGCAGCAAAAGCGTATGGTGATGGAAAGGCAGATAATGCTGTTATGAAGATAAATCCTGTTAGTGGTATGATAGGTTTTGCATTCTCTAACAGTTCTGAACGTTTCAGTATGGGAGGAACCGTTACAGCCGAATCAAATACAGAATATTCATATCGACAGTGGAATATGACCTTTGACTATATGAATTATAATTACTTTACATACGATAGTTCCGGACATTCATATGGAACAACTTCTGGTGGAGATATTAGTGCTGATGAAACACCTAGATGGGACTTCTATAGTTTAATGAGTGATAGATGGGGTAGAGTAGGAGAAGCATCGGGTGCTAATAAAAGAAATGCAGGTGGTGGATATTATGGAAATGGTTGGGATGCAAATTTACATGATAAACTTATAAGACCAGAAGGTATTGGACAGGCTGGTAATGCAACAACTACAAGTACAACAAGAAACAGAACAAATTCAAGAATTCGAAAAGATCGTATTCAAAGTACAAGTATTGCTACGTTAAGGCATGGTAATGATAGTACAAAAAATGCAACATATATATATCTTGCCTATTTTGATGTAATTAACAAAGAAATCAGATTTAGAGCAGGAGATATACGAGATAGCGATACCTCGGTTCCAGACAAGAATACACAGCTTAGTAGATACGGTTCTTTAATAGATGTATGTACGAAACAAAATAATGGTTTTGCTTCCTATGCACAAACCGCAGATACCTGTCAAATTATGGCTACAAATACAACGGGTTCTATCAGTAACGGAAAGTATGATCAGTCTAAAACTTTTGGCAGTGCCGGTAATGCAGTAGCACTTGGTGTAACTTCATCAAATGTTGTTGTTATGGTTTGGAATGATGGAAACAATAATTTGAAGATTGCATATAATACAACTCCACAAACTTTGCATCTGGGAGCAACTAAGGATGGCTGGACTGGATATACAACATTGATTTCTGGAGCCGGAGAATACTGCCAGCTTGTTGTTGATGGTAATGATAATATCCATGTTGTTGCATATAATAACGGTGGTCTCGACTTAAAGTACGCTTTTGTTCCTAAGATGGTTGATGATAACAGCAAGAATGTCCCAAATATAGGTGCTGCAAAAACCTGTGATGTTGATACATACGATAACGTGGGTTCAAGACTTTCACTTGATGTTGCAAAAGAAGGGGATAATTACATTCCACATATCGGTTACTGGGGAGCTTACCCGGCTGCACCACGTTATGCATATCTTGCAGATCCAGAAACTTTCTATGGTACTAATGGTGATTCTGATGATGCTATAAAAGCACGTTCTGGTGCAGTTTCAGATATGTATACCGGTGTTTGGGAATGTGGTGTTGTTCCAACTAATATGGGTGTAAAACAGGGAAAGGTTAACGTTGGTGTCTGGAAATATGATGTTGATGAAAATAATAAAGGTAAACGAGTGGCTTCTAACTACTCAGGATTCACTGTTTCAAAGAATAAGAAATCAACAAATTCGAGCGCAGAAAACGACAGAGGCTTCTGTTATGGTAACGCAACAGACAATGCTGTGCTTGCCTACGTTGTAATGCCAAGCAGTACAACGTATCACATAGAAACCGCCCAGATGCGATAGCAAACACACCAGCAAAAATGTCCCGAGCCTGCCGTACGGCAGGCGCGGTTTTTTTCATCTTTGGGGATGGTATGATTTTAATCTTTT
>JAEEGH010018208.1_pt1 | contig 14877 bp, 9 predicted proteins | sample 9134181 | NCBI WGS metagenome assembly JAEEGH01 (sample SAMN16246544, study PRJNA631951) | gut metagenome | biome: gut microbiome; feature: rumen; material: DP-attached | host: Bos | place: Iran: Karaj | collected 2018-10 | reverse complement strand
AAAGTCCGCGAATTTCAGAAAGTTTCGATTCTGTGAAGTTGTATTCCTGAGTGTCGTAGTCGCCGGGAATCCACCAGGCTGTGTGGTCGCCAGTCATTGCGAATTCGGTAAGTTCTTCCTTTATCCAGAAATATACTAGAGCATTTTCCGTCGGAAATTCGTAGCGGAATCCAAGTCCGTCGTCGTAAAGACGGAAACGAATCTGCATTACTGTTGCTTTTTTCTTGGTTGAACCATCGGCACTTTCAACGGAACCTGCAGGTTGTTCCAAGGTTACCAGAAGTTCGTTGTAATGGTTGCGGATTTGCGCTTCTTCGCCCCATACGGGTTCCCAAGTCTCGTCAAAACTGCTGAATGCCTTGTCCTTTAGTACGAAAGCGTGAGCCAGGTCGTCGCGCCATTCGAGGGTGAATCCCATTTTTGACGGCAGAACAACTGGTTTTCCTGCGCGGTCGAGCGAATAGTAAGGAATACCGTCGCGCAATTCAAATTTCAGTTGCAATTGCTTGTCAGGGCTTTGCAAAGTTATAGGTTCGGCAAACGTTTTGGAAAGAAAGCATGTTATCATGCATAAAACGAATACAGCAATTTTCTTCATCGTCAATTCAATTTTATTTTGATTGACAAAAGTAAGAAAATTATTGGTGATTCTTATGTGTCGTCAGTTTTATTTTATTCTGTCGCCACAAAATTCTCGCCGTCCGCATTTTTCGCAGTGGCTACCCATCCAAACTCTATCGAACTGGTTTATGGCAGATTCTACAATTTCGGGGTCGTTTGTGAAAATTCCCGCTTCGAAATTGCGTTTTTGCGGACTTTTCATGCCGATGCCTGCGCCAGTGAGGTTTGCCGAACCAATATATGCACTTTCGAGGTCGAATATCAGCATCTTGAAATGTACGCGAGGACAGAGTACGCGTTCGAGACCTGTTGCCAAAACTGGATAGTTGTCGAAGTCGGCACGGAAGTTTTCTCCGGGTTCCTTGGCGTGTATAAGTCGAATCTCGATGCCTTTTTTCAGGAGTGAAGCAAGAACGCCAAGCATAGGGACAACATCATTTCCTTGCTTTATGTACAAGTCCTTTATGTCGGCAGTGCCAATCCAAAGGGTGCGCTTGACATTTGCAATATTTGAAAGCACGTCGTTGTAGTGCTGTTCGTTGGCTATGTATTTTAGGAAAGGAGACACGATGCTTTATAGATTAGGGCAAAACAAATATTTCCACAACCTTCTGATTATGGAAATATTTGTGAGTTAGCATTGCTTTTGCAGAAGATTAGTAGCATTCCAAGCCGTTTTTCCCGTTATAGTACACTAGACCGGTAATATCGGTGCAGTCTTCTACATTATAATCTTCAGTTGTGCAGGTGAAGCTGTTTAGAATTGTGCCGTACTGATAATTGTCGCAATGGCATTTCTTAGTGCCTTTTCCACACGAACTTGCGAGAACGATGGTTCCCAAAGCAATGATAATGAGCAATAACTTTTTCATGATTCTTTTTTGTTTAGTTAAACAATTATTTCTTTTTATTTCTGCAAAGATAATGTTTTTTTTTGCAGAAATTAATAAGGAATTTATTAAAAAATTCAGTCTTTGTTCAGTATTATCAATGCGCCAATTACGCCAGGTATCCAACCGCATAAAGTCAGAAGAAAGACTATAATGAAAGAACCGCATCCTTGGTCGATTACAGCCAAGGGTGGAAATATGATTGCGAGTATTACGCGGAGGCAAGACATAAATCACGTATTTTTTGACGGTGCAAATATACTTAATTTGAAAAAAATATGTATGTGTAAAACTCATCTTAAATGCTTATTTTTGCGCAAAATTTTTCAGAGTGTACGAAACCTTAACATTGGGAAACGGAATACGCATCATACACTATCGGGTGAAGTCCGATGTGGCTCACTGCTGTATGCTTATGAACACGGGGACGCGGGATGAGAGCGAACGGCAGCTTGGAATGGCGCATTTCACAGAGCACATGCTTTTCAAGGGGACAGGCAAGCGCAAGGCCTACCATTTGTTAAACCGTATGGAATCGGTTGGGGGTGAGGTAGATGCATATACGACTAAGGAAGAAACATGCGTGTCGTCGAGCTTTATGGTGGAATTTTACGACAGGGCTATCGAACTCATCAACGACATTGTTTTCTGCTCCATTTTTCCACAACGCGAAATAGAAAAGGAACGCGACGTAATTGTGGACGAGATAAATACATATAAGGATAATCCGTCAGAAAACATTTTCGACGAGTTCGAGTCTGCAATGTTCGCCGATCATACGCTTGGACATAATATATTGGGAACCAAGAAGTCAATCTCTAAGTTCTGTACTAATGATTTAATTGATTTTGTCGCAGAAAAATACAACACCGACCAGATGGTTTTCTGTTCAATTGGCGACATTGATTTTCGACACCTTGTTCGCATGTGCGAAAAACATCTCGGACAAAATGCGGCAAAACTTCGTAGTTTTGAGCGAGTTCCATTTGCGGGAAAAACAAAGTTCGACAAAGTGGTGAAAAAGAAAAGTCTTCAGGCTAATACCATTATTGGCAACTACTGTTATTCGTACAGTGATCCGAAGCGTGTTCCTATGTTTTTGGTTTCCAACATACTTGCAGGACCTGGCATGAACTCCCGCTTGAACATGCAGTTGCGCGAACATCATGGACTTTCGTATAACATCGAATCCAACTTTACCACATATCAAGACACTGGATTATTTAGCATATTCTTTAGTTCAGACCAGGAAAAGGTTGACTTTGCCGTGGATATGATTTTCCGCGAGCTTGACAAAATGAAAAATAACAAACTGGGAATCTTGCAGTTGTCACGAGCAAAGAAACAGTTGATAGGGCAGGTGGCAATTGAGTGCAGTTCAAATTCAAACCTGTTGTTTCCTACGGCAAAGTCGTTTATGAATTACGGCAAGGCCGAAACTTTCAAGGAAACCGTTGCTCTCATTGAGGCAATCACGGCACAGGATGTCATGGATGTTGCGAACGAAATTTTCGTCCGCGATAATTTTTCGTCAATAAAATATTTGTAGAATATGTCGGCAGAAGAAAGACGTTTCGAATATATTGAAAGTTTTGGATGTCAAGATGATGAATTGCTTCGTGCTCTTGAGCGAGAGACTGCGCTTACACAGGTTAATCCACAAATGCAATCGGGGTGCTATCAGGGACATTTGCTGGCAATGCTTATCGGCATGACGGGAGCAAAGCGAGTCCTCGAAATAGGCACTTTCTCGGGGTATTCTGCAATATGTATGGCGAGAGCTTTGCCTGCTGACGGACAATTGGTTACAATAGAGGTAAATGACGAAATAGAATGGCTGTCATCAAAATATTTCCAAAAATCAGGTATGCAGGACAAGATTGTGCAGATCACAGGCGATGCCGCCGAAATCGTGCCGACACTTGAGGGACAGTTCGACTTGATTTTCATAGATGGCGACAAACGAGAATACATTTCTTATTTCGAGACAGTGCTGCCAAAACTTGCAACAAATGGAACAATCATTGCCGACAATGTTATATGGTACGACAAGATTTTTACAGAAACGGCATCAAACGACCACATGACACACGGCATTATGGCTTTCAACGAGTATATTTCAAATCGTTCTGATATAGAAAAGATTATACTTCCGGTTCGCGATGGACTTATGCTGATTAGGCTGAAGAAGTAATTTGTACAATTTGTTTTGTTGATAATTGTTTTGAGGGTTTCTTTTCTTTGAAAAAATTAATAACTTTGCAGTTGAAATTAATATTAGGTTTGTTAACAATAATTGTATTATGGAAAGATGTGTTTTAGTGCCTTACGAGTTTAGTAATGAGGCGAATTTTGCTCTTAACCACGCTTACGAAATAGCCAAGTTCGAGAAGCTTCCTATTCATATCCTTTATGTTGCCGACTCCGACAAGATGATTGACGAGTGGCAGGAAGAACTTGAAAAAGTGGCTGAAAAGTTCAAAAAAGATACTGGTTACGAAAAGGTTACTACTGTTGTGCGAAAAGGTTCGCCATTCGATGTAATCCACGAGTACGGTATTGAACAGAATGCCTACCTTGCTGTAATGGGCGTACACGGAATCAAAACTATCGAGAAGCAGGTGAAACTGATACAGAAGTTTGTAAAGGTTCCTTTCGTGCTGGTACAGAGTCCGTTGGCATTCGGCGAGTACGACCGTATTTGTATCCCGATTGACGGTGACAAGAAGTCGCGAGCTAAGTTCATCTGGGCTAAGTACTTGAACCTCATTTTCGAGAGCCACGTATATGTGGTATATCCTAAGACAAACAGCGAGAGCCGTCAGGCCGACATCAACAGCAACATTGCATTTGCAACTTCACTTTTTGCCGACAATGCCATAGAATTCGATGTCGAAGGTGTTCCCGAAGATGATTTCTACGATAACATTTACGACTATATGCGTGGCATTTCGCCAGACTTGGTGCTCTATATGTCTGAAAACTACAAGAAGGCGTTCACAAGCATCAAACGTCCGCGCAATATTGAATTGAGCAAGAAGATTCCGGTAATGTGCGTAAATCCTCGTACCGATATAGTTAAACTCGGTGGCTTCAACTACTAAAATATGTCTATCAGGGTTCTTTGCCGAAATATGCTCGTTGCGGCAACTTTGCTTGTCGCTATCTTGCTCTTGCCGTGCGAGGCACTTGCTACGCACAACAGGGCAGGAGAAATAACATATAAGCAGATTTCGGCACTGACCTACGAGGTTACAATAATCACATACACGGCCACTGGTCCTGGCTGGACGGCAGACCGCCCCGACCTTGAGATTGCATGGGGCGACAATACAACTTCTATACTTCCTCGTTGCGAAGAAGTTTTACTTCCCGATTACTATAAGCGCAACAAATATGTAGGGAGGCACACATACGGCGGTCCTGGCATATTCTGCATAACGGTTGAAGATCCGAACAGAAATGCCAATGTCACTAATATTCCCAATTCGGTGAATACGCTTTTTGCCATCTCAACGACAATGATAATCGACCCGTCGCTTGGCTTAAACAATACGCCGATACTCACACAACCTCCTGTGGACAAGGCGGCAGTGGGACAGGTGTTCGTTCACAATCCGGGTGCTTACGATCCCGATGGCGACAGCCTTTCGTACAAGATAACACCGTGTCGCGAAGAAAACGGCGTACCAATTCCCAACTATTCGTATCCTGCAGCTTCAAACTATATAAGAGTAGATGAATTTACAGGAGACCTCATTTGGAATACGCCGATATATGTGGGTGTATACAATGTTGCGATGCTTATTGAGGAATGGCGCGATGGAGTAAAGATTGGCGAAATAATCCGTGACATGCAGATTGAAGTCTTCGACAGCGGAAATACTATTCCTCAGATTGACCTCGCATCTCTTGATACTGTATATGGAAATAACGACAGCATTTGCATCGAGGCAGGAAAACTTCTGGAGTTTGAAGTCAAAGCAACGGATACTAATGGGGACTCCATAATACTTTCGGCATACGGAGCTCCTTTTGTCGCAAGCGATGATGCCCCTGCTCATTTTGAGCAGACTGCTTCGCAAGCTGGCTTTGCAAAGGGAATGTTTGAGTGGCACACAAGCTGCAATGTTGTAAGGAAACAGCCTTATATTTTGAATATCAAGGCTCAGGACATGAATCCGCTGGTCAATCTTGTCGACTTGAAAAGCATTTATATAACGGTTGTTGGACCAGCAGTTGAAAATTTACAGGCGACACCATCTTTCCAAGAAATAACTTTATCGTGGACGCAATCGGTATGTAGTAATGTTATCGGATATAATATTTACAGAAAGATTATGCCATCTGGTTTTGTCCATGATTTTTGCCAGACTGGCGTGCCGGCAAGCACCGGATATGAAAATGTAGCATTTGTCGAAGGCAGAGCAAATTCTTCGTATGTAGACAGGGATATTGCTCAGGGACATGAATACTGCTATATTGTTTGTGCAGTATTCCCCGATGGGGCAGAGAGTTATGCGTCTGATGAAGTTTGCTCTTCGTTGCCTAAAGGTCTTCCTACGATGACAAATGTTAGCGTTCTGTCAACCGACAGGGCAACAGGAAGCGTTTACGTAGCATGGGTGAAGCCAGACGAAGCAGAACTTGCAGAAACATCAGCGCCATACAAATATGTGCTTTTCCGTTCGACAGGTTTCCTCGGCGACAATTTTTCTCAAATTGCAGAAATTGACGGAATAGACAATCTTGAATATACCGACAACAATATCAACACAGTAGATCATCCATATACTTATAAGATTGAATTTTATGGAACGGCAAATGGGCAAAGCGTCCTGATTGGAACCCCGAGTTTCGCTTCCTCTGTATTCGTCGACTTGACGCAACAGGAAAATTCAGTCAAGATAAGGTTGAGAAACAATGTTCCGTGGACAAACTACAACTACGAATACTACAGGTACGATTCTGTTACCGACACCTACAACCTTATTGGCTCTACCGTTGAAAAATCCATAATTGACGACCAAGTAGAAAATGGTCGTGAATACTGCTACTATGTGAAATCTTATGGTCGTTATACGCTTTCTGGATATCCTGAACCGCTCGAGAATCTATCGCAACAAGTATGCAAGTTTTCCGTGGATACTATTGCTCCTTGTCGACCAGAAATTTCAGTGGAATCTGTTTGTGATTCAACCTACAACTTGATTAGATGGTCGTTGCCTGATTCGTGCAACTACGATGTTGCCACCTACACATTGTACTACACGCCGGTTCTTGATGGAGAATATCAGGTTCTGTCGATTTTCAATTCCGACATTACCGAATTCAGACATTATCCCGACGACAGGATGGCTGGATGCTACTACATAAATGCTTCTGACTCGTACGGAAATGTCAGTGAAAACTCTACGGTTGCTTGTATTGACGAATGTTCTTACTACGACCTTCCCAATGTGTTTTCGCCCGATGGTGATGGCATAAACGACTTCTATCATCCTATTGGCGAATATAAGTTTGTGGAAAAGGTTGAAATGACTATACTTAACCGCTGGGGACAGGTGATGTTTGAGACTAACGATCCCGACATAATGTGGGATGGACGAAACCGAATGACAGGCAAAATAGTTGTTCCTGGCGTTTATTTCTACATCTGCGAGGTTTACGAGCAAAGGTTAACCGGACTCGAAGCTCGCCACCTGAAAGGTTTCATACATGTGTTCCATGCCGATAATATTGTTCCAAATCACGACTGATGGGAGAGAAGTTCGTACATATTACACTGTTGCTTTTGTTTGCCATTAGTTGTAATGCGCAGATTGACGATCTCCAGCGTGATTATTTTCGTGCACAGAATTTCATGCTGCATGGCGAAACCGATTCGGCGGTAGCAATATGGCAAAGCCACGAGGACACTGAGGAGTTTTTACTTTGCCTGGCCGACTATTTGACAGCTAAAGAACAATACTCGCAAGCACTTGAAGTTTCACGTAAACTAGAAGGCTATAATCCAACTGAGGCTCAGTTCAGAATGTCGAGAATTTACGCTGGCATGGGTTTCTCCGATGAAGCTGTTGAATACCTGGGAAAACACCTCTCAGGCAAAAATGCAAGAACATATTCGCAGATAATCAGGTGCAAGGAATTTGAGAATATCAATCGTACTACAGAATGGCGTGATTTTTGGGAAACACCTCGATATTCAAAGTCTGATGAAGCGTTTGCCGATGTGGAATACAATATCTCGCAACAGCATTACGACTATGCCATCGAAATGCTTGATGCAATGACCAATACTAAGCCTGCAAAACGCAACTATTTGTATGCCAAGGCATATTATGGCATGGAAAAATATTCGCAAGCAATGAAATATCTCGAACTTGCAAATTCGAAGGACAAAGAAATTGTTGCTCTGCGTTTTGCCATACAGAAAGCTTCTGGAAACTTTGCATCAGCCTACGAAACAGGCAAATTGTTACTTGCTACCGACCGCTACAATGCCGAAAATCTTCTCGACTTTGCCGATGTTTGCATGCACCAGAAGAAATATCTGGAAGCAAGACGATATACAGGCCGTTACCTGCAATGCTTCCCAGACAATGAGAAGGCTTTGTATCTTGATGCAAGATTGGCGTTATTTTCTGAATTCAAGGATGACGCTCTAGTTGAAGTTTCGCAACTTATTGCACAAAATCCATCCAATACCGAATATTTCAAGATGCGAGGAGATTTGTATTATGAATACGAAATGTGGGATTTGGCATCATACGATTTCTCGATGGCACTTGACATTACACCAGATGATGCCCGACTGAATTACCTTATGGGAATGTGCTGGTATAATCGTGCATCTCTCGAAAAGTCATGTTTCTACTGGCGCAGAGCGGCTACTGGCAAGTCGCGCGAAGCAGCCGAAATGTACTATATGTATTGCGATGAATAATACGGTGCAACCAAGTCAGGAGCAATAACGCCACTCTCCAGAAACTAGAAACATATTATTGGCGTCCGCTAAAAAATGGGGCTATACATGTAATTTTGGTATTACCAAGTATTTAAACGGTAATATTAATAAAGAGACTCGTCATTTACTTGCTTCGCTGCGTGAGCTAAAGGTACGGAAGCTAGTCGTAACACGCGATACGAAACGGTGAGCGTTGTGAAGACTGCTATCCGAAACGTTGCTTGCAGCCTCGCGAAGCTTGCGAGCAATCTCCAACAATAGTACTAATCAAGGAGATTATTCGCCTTTGGCTCTTGAGAAAGTTCCGCACAAATGAACTCACAAGCACCGTTCCTTATGCTGTTCGTTCTATTTTGCGGAATGACTGTTCCTTTTTTGCGGATAATAAAAACAACCTAGAAACACAGAAACCAAAAAAAATAGAAACAAAAAAAAGACACCGACTTGCGCCGATGCCTTTTCCTTACTTACTAAACATGTTATTATTTTCTTTTCTGGTTTTTCCTCATTTCTTCCTGCTGTCTTTTCGAGGCTTCTTCGAGGCGTTGCATCCATTTCGATTTCTTCTTAGGCTTGTTCTTGTTGGCTTCCATCTGTGCAAGAAGTTTTTCCTCGTTTACAACGAAACGCTGTATTATCCATGTCTGCAAGATGCTGAACAAGTTTGCAAGCAGGTAGTAGTAGCTCAATCCTGACGAATACTTGTTGAACCACAACAGCATAAGTATTGGCATCATCCACATCATAACCTTCATGCCCGGCATTGAGTTGCTAGGATTCTGGCTGCTTGTCATCTTTTGCTGAACGAACATCGAAATTGCCATCAGCAATGCGAAAAGGCTGACATGATTACCATAAAGCGAAGAAATTATAGGAATGTTGGTGCTCCATTCCAATATAGCATCATACGACGAAAGGTCTGATGCCCAAAGGAATGACTGCTGACGCAATTCTATTGAGGCAGGGAAGAAGCGGAACATTGCAATAAGTATAGGGAACTGAAGCAACAAAGGCAGACAACCACCCATCGGACTTACGCCCGCCTTCTGGTAGAGGCTCATCTGTGCCTGCTGACGTTCCATTTCCTTGCCTTTCGGATACTTTGCTGCAATTTCATCAAGCTGTGGCTTTAGTACGCGCATCTTTGCAGTCGACATGTACGACTTGTAGGTCAACGGGAAAAGCACAATCTTGATTATGATTGTCATAAGCAGGATTATAATGCCGTAGTTTGCTATTCCACGACCAAGCAGGTTGAACATCGGGATTATGGCGTACTTGTTTACCCAGCCGAAAATTCCCCATCCCAGCGGAATGACCTTTTCCATGTCCATGTCGTTGCCATCCTTGTCGGTGTATTCCTTCAGCAACGAGTACTTGTTTGGTCCGAAATAGAAGCTAAATTTCTTTGAAATTTTTTGTTCGTCAGGAATTTCAAGGAAAACGTCCGACTTAAAAGTCTTCAATGTCTTTGGATGTTCTTTTTCGTCAAGTTTTACCAGCGAGATCTTTGGATCGCCAAACGAATTATCCTTGGAAATCAGGATAGAGGAGAAGAACTGCTGCTTGTATGCGATCCACTGTGCGCTTCCCTTGGTCTCGTAGCTGTCGGCATCCTTCATTTCGTTGAGGTTTTCAATTTCCTCGTCCGACATGCGCATAAACACTGTCGTGTTGTTGGATTCCCAGTCGCGACCTCTTTCGAGTGCAAACACATCTACGTACCACTGCATCTTTGTGCTTGTGTTGTCCTTGATTTCGTCCTTCAAACCAACAATATTCAGGTTGAAGTCAAGCATGTAGTCATCCGGATGAATAGTGTAGTTATATTCAATGTATTTGCCAGCATCGGCAGTCAGACGCATGACGAAATTCAAATCCTCGTTGCCGACCTTGATTGTATCGGTAGCAGGAGTTTTTCCGCCTGCAAGCATTGGCTCGAAATACATGTTGTTTGTTACCAACGGCTTTCCATTTACCGTCAGCACTATTCCAAAGGTGGAATTTTCGTCGTTTTCAAACAGCACAAGAGGTTCCTGATTGAAAGTCTTATAGTCTTTCAGTTCTACTGAATAGATTTTGCCACCTTTGTTCAGGAACTTGATTATCATTTTGTTGTTCTCGACAACTGTATAGTTGTTCTCTCCTGTTACCGATTTTGCAAAAATTCCATAATCGTTGCGTAGCTTTACATTTTTAATTGAATCCAATTGTTCTGGGCTCAAAGAATCTGCCATTTCAGCTGCTTCCTGCTCTGCTTTTTCGGCTTCGGCTTTCAGCAGCTCGGCAGCCACTTTGGCTTCTTCTTCCTTTACCATTTGTTCATGGGCTATGGAATCCTGTATGCGTTGACGCTCAGCAATTTCCTCCTTGCTTGGGCGAGAGAGGAACATATAGCCAATCAGCAGTACGCTTATGATTACAAGCCCAATGATTGTGTTTTTATCCATATATTACTTCTTATTATCAATAGTTGCTTTTACAAAACTTACAAATAACGGGTGAGGATTTATTACAGTGCTCTTGTATTCAGGATGGAATTGTACACCGACAAACCACTTATTTTTCGGAATTTCAACGATTTCCACAAGGTTTGTCTGCGGATTAATACCGGTAGCAACCATTCCAGCCGACTCAAACATCTCTTTGTACGAGCTGTTGAACTCGTAGCGATGGCGATGCCGTTCTTCTATTTCTGCACTTCCGTATGCTTCATAAGCCTTCGAATCTTTTGTCAGCAAGCACGGATATGCACCAAGTCGCATCGTGCCACCCTTTTCGGTAACAAGTTTCTGCTCTTCCATAAGGTTGATTACAGGATTAGCACATTTTTCGTCCATTTCAAGCGAGTTGGCATCCTCAAGTCCGAGCACATTGCGAGCGAACTCAATAACAGCGCATTGCATTCCGAGACATATTCCAAGGAATGGAATGTCGTTTTCCCTAGCATATCGTACGGCTTCAATCTTACCTTCGATGCCACGGTTTCCAAAGCCTGGAGCCACAAGCATTCCGTCGATTCCATCGAACAGCGATTCACAATTTTCCTTGGTTACCGATTCTGCATTAACATAAGTAACATTCACATCGGCTTCATTTGCTGCTCCTGCGTGGATAAATGATTCATTTATAGATTTATACGCATCTTTTAATTCTACATATTTACCAACAAGAGCAATTTTTACATGATGCTTTGGATTTTTGTACTTATCGAGGAACGAGCGCCATGGAATAAGTTCGGGACGAGGGCCTAGTTCAATACCGAGTTGCGTGAGAACAATCTCATCAAGACCTTCCTTCTGCATTTCAAGCGGAACTTCATATATCGTACTGCAATCCCGTGATTCTATTACTGCTCCTGGTTGAACATTACAGAAGTTAGCCACCTTTGCCTTGATGTCTGGACGAAGTTTATGTTCGGTTCTAAGAACAAGAACATCGGGCTGAACGCCAGCTTCTTGCAATGCCTTCACCGAGTGTTGTGTTGGCTTAGTCTTAAGTTCTCCGCAGGCTGCCAGATAGGGGACTAATGTCAGATGGATGCTGACACAACGATTTTTGAGCTCCCACTTTAACTGGCGTACAGCTTCTATGTACGACAATGACTCTATATCGCCCACAGTTCCACCAATTTCGGTAATTACAAAATCGTAATTGCCAGTAGTTCCCAAGATTTTGATCCTTCGTTTAATTTCATCGGTTATGTGCGGAATAATTTGCACCGTCTTGCCAAGATAGTCACCACGACGTTCTTTCTCGATGACGGTCTTATATATTCTGCCAGTTGTAACATTGTTGGCCTGCGACATGCGAACATTCAGGAAACGCTCGTAGTGTCCGAGGTCGAGGTCGGTTTCTGCACCGTCATCGGTGACGAAGCACTCACCATGTTCAAAAGGATTCAAAGTGCCTGGATCGACATTGATGTACGGGTCAAGCTTTTGAATTGTAACCGAATAATTTCTTGCCTGTAGCAACTTTGCCAACGAAGCTGAGATTATTCCCTTTCCGAGCGACGAAGCAACGCCGCCAGTTACGAAGATGTATTTTGTTTCTGTTGCCATAATATTTTAAAATGTAAAGTTCAATCCTAAGCTCGGCATAATCGGCAATTGGTCTACACGGTTATACTCGAGTCTGTCAAAATAAAATATATTTGCTCTGTTATATACATTGGTTACACCGAGGTTGATTTCCAACTTCATGTTATGCTCAAAGGAGAATACCTTATTTATCGTCAAATCAAGACGATGGTAATCGGGGAGTCTTCCTGTGTTGAGTTCGGCGTATGCAACTCCAAGCGTTCCGTTGTTGGTCCAGTACTGGGAATTTATTCCGCCAGTGAAGTCAACATTTTCATACAGCGATGAAGTTAGCGTGAATGGGAAACCAGAACCATAGTTCCATCTTGCACTTGCGTTCCATGAGTGGTTCTTTCCGAACCTATATGTGACGACAAGGTTTACATTGTGGCGACGGTCGTAGTTTGGAGAATACTTCGCAACACCATCGTTCCTGCGCACCCAGCCGAGCGAATACACCGCCCAGATGTACCATTTTTCCGTGTCGTACTTTAGCAGGAAGTCAACGCCGTATGCGTATCCCGATTCAACAAGGAAGTCTTTCTTCTGATAGTCGGGACGAGATGCATTTGTCGAGTTATCATCGTAAATCTTATTTCTGTTGATTGTCGTAATCTGGTCGAAGTTTTTAAGATAGCCTTCTACATTCAGGTTCAGCGAGTTGATGATGTCCCATTCGAAACCAAATATTATATGCTCCGATTTTTGAAGCTTGGTTTTCAGAATGTCGCCCTTGTAGGTGTCGGGCATACTTGGCAGGTTACCGCTGAGGAAACCGTAAAATAGGTTAACAACATCGCGGTCGCTATTTGCTGCGACAAGGTTCTGCGAATACAAGCCTCCTGCAAGTTTAAGCCTGAACCTTTCTACTACATTGTATTTTATGCCGAGACGAGGTTCTGGAGAAACAGAACCCATTGATGCATAGTAGTGTAGTCTAAATCCAGGTTCTATTACGACACTCCCCAGATTCCATTTGTACTTTGCAAAGGCTGCAAGTTCGGTACTGTATTCTACCTGTGTCAATTCGCGGCCAACAGAGTTGAAGTAGTCGTAGTTGGTTGCAAAACCAAGCATTTCAAGTCCCCATGTAAAGTCGTTCTTTCCCATGTGATATATGAAGTCCAAACCTACATTGAAGCCGTCGATTGAGCTTGAACTCGGGAAGTTTTCCAACGCCTGCATTGAAATAGCATAATTGGAGTAGGAGGCATGTGCCTTAATCATCATTGATGAGCTTGGTGGCACAACAACTACATTGGCACCAACGCCGTATGTGCGCCAATGCAGGTCGCTTAGTCCCTGATAGCTAACATTGTCGTTGAAGTTGAAACCGAACACATTGACACGGCTTCCACCTGGTGCTGCAAGCGATAGTTTTCCGTAGATGTCAGTAAAGTTGAAGGGTAGACCTTTGCCATCGTTTATATACCTATATATATATTTGGATGACTGTTCCAGATACGAAGTCTTGGCAGACACTATGTACGAAAGACTAGTCTTTCCTTCCTTGAACTTGACAATTGGTCCTTCGAGCATTAACTTTGCACCAAAGGTACTTGCGGAAAACTTACCTCCAAATTTCTTTGCGTTGCCGTCCTTCATGGTAATGTCCATAACCGAAGATGAACGTCCTCCGTATTCTGCATTGAATCCTCCAGTATAAACATCGGCATTCCTGATTATGTCGGAGTCGAAAACAGAGAACAAACCGATAGAGTGGAAGGGGTTGTAGATTGTCATTCCATCTAGTAGAACCAGATTTTGTATGTTTGAGCCACCTCTGATATAGAGTTGTCCACCTTGGTCACCTGTAAAAGTTACACCAGGAAGCACCTGCAGGAATTGTGCAATGTCGGGTTCGCCGCCGACAGATGGCAACTGCTTAATTTGCGTTGGCGAAACCTTTATTATAGAAGCTCTTACCTGAGTCTTTTGCTCCTCGCGCTCTGCCGACACGACAGTTTCCTGAAGTATTACCGCCGACTTCGACATCATAAAGTTCTTCGAAACAAGTTGACCTTCCTTCGCTATTGTAAATTCTTCCGTCAGGTCGGTGTATCCCAAGTATGTAATGGTTATTGTATGTGTGCCAACTGGAATTTTTGGAATCGAAAAATATCCGTTGACATCTGTTGAAGCCCCAAGTGTTATTTTCTCAGTAGGTATCGAAACGTTTGCAAACATGCAAGGCTCACCAGTTTCCTTGTCAAGCACAAAACCTTTCAGTGTACCTGTTTGAGAAAAAAGCATGGTTGCACTCGCAAGGAATGCAACCAAAGTTATGAAAAATGAAAACAACTTATTCATTGTTTGT
>JAEEGH010018206.1_pt1 | contig 14877 bp, 13 predicted proteins | sample 9134181 | NCBI WGS metagenome assembly JAEEGH01 (sample SAMN16246544, study PRJNA631951) | gut metagenome | biome: gut microbiome; feature: rumen; material: DP-attached | host: Bos | place: Iran: Karaj | collected 2018-10 | reverse complement strand
TTTCTGCTTTGTGCCTATATTAGGGTACAAACTTTTAAAATTCAAAATTATGACAACAAGAATCAGCACAACTTCAACAAACAGTTTTACAAAAATCCAGAAGTACCTCTCAAACAAAAAAGTCTTCTTCACCTCATCGCTCAACAACGGGGTTTACACCTTTCTCGTTTTCGATCTCACAACCTCTCTAATCAACAAAATGACTAAACGTCTTCACTTTACCAAGCAGCAGGAGCCTCTGGCTCTCGCTGCCTAAACGAACTTGAATGACATGGATCAGGAAAAAGAAAGGCAACTCACTATGTTGCAAAAGATTTACGAGAATTGGATGCCTCCGACACCGGCTTTTAAAGCCAACCACGAGGGCGTTCCAGAAGGTATGGTTCCGTACATCAGCTGCTCTGATGTGCATGACTACAAATACAACATCCGCATTATTCCAGAGGAGGTCTTCCTGTCAGAAGATGATGGCCGGTTCGAGAAGATGGAAGAAGGAACAATCATCGCTCACTATGAGTCGATGGAGGAGCTGGTGGCTGATGGGTGGATTTTGGACTGAGCCTCAACCTTAAATACCGTTAAACGGTTGAATTATTGCGGAGAAATGACTATCTTTGCCGAAACTTAAAGCAATGCTATTATGAAAGGACTGTCAAAATCACGTTACACGGCCTTCTGCCAGTGTCCGAAGAACCTGTGGCTGAAGGTGTATAAGCCAAACGAGGCAACCATAGATGCTGGCCTGCAGGCACGTTTTGCACAAGGCAATGTGGTGGGCGACCTGGCTATGGGGCTCTTTGGCGACTTCAAGGAGGCACATGCGGAGAAGCCCGACGGCAGCCTCAACCTCAGCAAGATGGTGGAGCAGACGCGCCAGTGGATGGATGAGGGTGTGGAGAACATCTGCGAGGCTTCGTTCATCTGCGAGGGAGGCTATTGTGCCGTAGACATCCTGCGCAAGACGGCCGGAGGCTGGGCCATCTACGAAGTGAAGAGCACCAGTTTCCCTGAGTTCAACGGCCAGGAGGCAAAGCTGGAAAAATATGCACCCGATATTGCTTATCAGAAATGGGTATTGACGCAATGTGGAGTCAACGTTACCGGCATCTATCTGGTCTGCCTGAACAGCGACTATGTAAGGCATGGAGAACTCGACATCCAGCAGCTTTTCGTCGTCAATGACATGAAGGAGATGGTGGAGAATGAATACCTGAAGGTGCCGGCGCGCGTCGGCCAGGCCATGAAGGTGATCAACAACGAGCAGGAACCCGACACAGAACTATCGGAATGCTGCATGAAACCTTACGGATGTGCATTCTGGGAGTACTGCAAGTGTCAGCATGGTGTGCCGTCGCCTTCGGTATTTGACATTTATGGTGGCAAAGGAAAAGGCGGCTTTACGTTCAAGAAGAAATTGGACTGCTACCATCAAGGACTTATCGCCTTCGAAGATTTGCGCTCGACTGACATCGGCCCCCATTCAGAACATGCAGATAGAGGCAGCACTGACGGGTAAGGAGTTCATCAACTCTGAGGGAATTCGCAAGTTCCTCAACAAGCTTTCCTATCCGCTTTATTTCCTCGACTTCGAGACGATGCAGGATGCCGTGCCGCAATATGATGGTGCGAAGGTCTATGCACAGATCACCTTCCAGTATTCGCTGCACATTAAACAAAATGAGACTGCCGCTTATGAGCACCGCGAGTTCTTGGCTCCCAGCGACGGCAGCGATCCGCGCCGTGCTTTGGCAGAGCAGCTCTGCAGGGACATTCCAATGGATGTCTGCACCTTAGCGTATAATAAGATGTTCGAGTGCGGACGCATACGTGAGTTGGCAGCTTTGTATCCTGACCTTGCTCCGCATCTGTTGAATATTGCTGATAACATCCAGGATTTGATTGACCCATTTCGTGCCGGCGACTATTATGTGCCGGCAATGGGTGGCTCGTTCTCTATCAAGAGTGTGCTGCCAGCCCTCTTCCCCAATGATCCAGAGTTGGACTACCACAACCTTGATGAGCGTTGTCAAAATGGAGGTGACGCAATGACCATCTTCCCTCGCATCAAAGATATGGAACCAGAAGAGGCTGCTGCCAGTCGCGAAGCTCTGCTCCGCTACTGCAAACTCGACACCTGGGCAATGGTGAAGGTGTGGGAGAAGTTGAAAGAAATGGCGGAATAATTTGAATTTGTATTATGCATATCAATGAAGTAGAAAGAATCTTACGAGATTCCATGTGCGGTCAAGAGAACCGATACGAGATAAAGAGATATTGTGACCACATCTGTTGTGAGTCTGATTTCGTCGTGCTGCGTGACGGCTTGGAATATGCTTATTTCAAATTTGACGAAACTGGTAGGATGAGCCGCAAGGCGATGGGTATCCATGAAGAAAAAATGGGTACTGCTTCCTTCTATGTCCTACTTAACGACACTGATGCGTTTATTCCTACCAGTTTGTCGTGCAAGGTTTATCCGAGAAACAACATGAAGTCAGCCTTTGAATGTGATACTGACTGCCTGTTGGAAAAACTAGAGGGATATCACTCAACCTCAAGCATACCTATGACTATAGAAGATGTGGCTGATTTCTTCGAGAAGACCTATTCATCGCTGATAAGGGGAAGAATGCAGACATTTATGTCCAAGGTAAGAGAAGAAAAGAATCCTTCAGGCGTCATTGAAGATCATGGAACCTATTTCATGCTCACTCCGCAATACGAGCGCTTGTTTTTCTGCTCGCTGCTGGGCAGCACATCAGGAACGCCGAAGAGGCTATGTCGCTATACCAGTCTTGCCTCTTTGTTCCGTACATTGTCTGAGAAACAGCAGAGCATGTGCAGTACGGTATGCATGAACGACAAGACGGAGAACGACTATGCCCAAATGTTTATCAGCGAAGCCATGCCTCAGTCAAATGTTATCAGCAGACTGCAGATCAGAACGTCTTCTGTGAATGCTGACACCTTCAGTTTCATTCTTTCTGGAAGCAGGATGAGCAAGAAAGACGACCTAAACATGTGGCGGCTATATGGCGATGACTCTAAAGGCGTTTGCCTGTGGTATAAGGTTGACGATGAACTGCCTGAGCACTTCTTCTTAGCAAAGGTCAGCTATGCTAAGAATGAAGCTCATGCTGAATTGTCCTATCTCTCAAGCAAGATGGGTAAGGGCGTATGCGGGAGGAATTTTGAAATCCGCAACCTGAACAGCTGGCTGCATTTCTTTAAGCCTTCGGAATATGCAGTAGAAGAAGAGGTTCGGCTGCTGTACGAAATGAATGATGGCAGCCTGCTTGACACGACAAATGGGAAATGGATTTATAATACAGCCAATGGGATTATTGCCCCAATAGTCAGGTTCCCCATTACTAAGGCTGATAGCAATTTCCCACTTGTGCTTGAACGCATCGTACTCGGCCCTAATCTTAAAGAGCGCACCATTAACAAGGAACAGCTACAGCTCATGATTAAATATGGACAGATTAAAGTAGCTGATGACTTCGAAATCACTTTTTCTTATATCAACAGTTACAGATAGATATGTGTGCGTTGAATTTTTCTGGTGAAGTGACTATATTATTAACGTTGACAAGTTGACGAGTCGAATAAATAAACTACATAATACATATACTATGAGCGAAAGTCATGGAACATCCCTCAGATTGAAACGTCATGAGGATTTAGCAAAAGTTGCAGCGTACGTCAAGCAGCAGGTGCGCGAAAAAAGTATAGAACAGGTAGGTGAAGACCTTTCTGAAGACGGAGATCTTGTGGGACTTCATATTGATGAAGAGAAGAACTATATCATCTGGAATGACTATGGACACCACGGAAACCATCTTGATTTCAATCCCATTGCAGAAAATGTCATCAAGGAATTCCCTGGGGTTGAGCTGGAACGTCAAGGCTGGTGGGGACCACAAGCAGTGTGGAACTATGTCATCGTAGATGGCAAATGGCAGCAATATACTCTTTGGAAGTTTGTCGCATATACTGACGGAAAGGGCGAGGAGGTTCAATTGGAGTATAAGCAATTGAAAGATGGAAGGACCGAGGAAGAAAAGCATGATGAACTCGACAGGATGTGTAAGGAAATGGCAGAGCACCTCAGCCGCTTACATCCTGAAGTGGAGATTGCGGTATATGCTTATGATGGGTATGAGCTATGTACGACTGTCGAGGAGTTCTATAGGGCAAAAGACGGACGCACCACTAAAGAAATGGTGGATCGCGGATGGGTGGCAATAACGGGTGAAGGTTACTTCGATGCGATGGAGTGGGTAGATAGTATCGGTCATTTGCTTCTTCACCCGATGGAAAATGCTGCTGAAGTCATCAAACGGGCACGTAATGGCGAAGACTATTGTCCACAGATTGCTACCGAAATGCTGCTGAATGGTGACACAGCAAGATATTTCAGTCTGATAGAACCCACCGACAAGGAATGGCTAATGAAGCAGGTTGAGGAGCGGGAAGACGTCTGCGCCATCTACTGTCTGCTTCATGGAATGCACCACAAGTATAAATACTGGACGGAGACGTTCGTGGACGAAGATACCAATGAGGAAGTGGAACTTCTTCGTTATGAGGATGTCGAAGGTTCCACTTTTGAAAAGAACAAAGGTGAGGAAGAACATCTGATTCAAATGGTCATGGATCAAAAGGATCACTTTACCATCGAAGAGCTTACGAAGCTTTGCAATGAAATAGATAATAACGAAGAGCTGCTGCTAGAGCGAATCAATAAAGGCGACGAGGAGGCTGCAGTCTTTATCAATGATCCCGCCACATTGCAGGAGCTATGCGACAAAGGTAACAAGTATGCAGCCTACGAACTCTACCACAAGTGCATGTGGGGGGATGAAGAGAATGGTATCTTCATCAACAAACGAGAGGCGAAGCATTATTTTGATCTTGCCGGTGATGTTCCGCAGCAATATGAAGAGGAGTGGGACGATGTGGATGACCCAGGCGAAGAGTGCCCAGAAGAATTCTGCTACACACTCACAGGCAATGCCCAAACACTTGATGGTGTGGAAAAGCTCATCAACGACCTCTGCCAGCAATTTGGCACTCCAGGTAATGAAGTGGGACTCTACGTGCCACAACAGATACTGATGAAACTGCTCGTGGGTTCTGATTCCATCTACTATCGTGGCAATGTGATCAGCATGGAACGACAAGCCTTTGACCGTCTTGTCATCACTACCGAAGCAGACAAGGGAGAGCCCTTGCTCTATGCCTTGCGCGAGTGCTTCGAGAATCTGGATGTAGAGATGGAATCATAACACCAGATAAACAGAACCAGTCGTGGATAGTTTCATTTGAAACCAGAGGCTGGCAGGCCTCCTTCTTATCCTGTAGTAGAAAGGTCTTGGGGTGCCGTTTTTATATTACCATGAAAAAAAATTGCCTTGATTTTTGAATTTTTTCGTGAATGTGCCTATATTATGCACATAACGATTTAAAATTCAAAAGATATGGCAACAACAATTAGCAAGAAAAACAAAGAGATGACACTGCTGCAGGCCATTGAGCGTGTGGTGGAGTTGGCAGAGGACTCGAAGATGAGTAAGGAGTTTATGAAGAAGGCCAAGACTGAGATTCAGTTGCTGGCTAAGAGTTATGGTATCACGGAGCGACAGGCTGTGCTGTTCTGTGTCTGTATGGAGAAGGGACCTAGACATGTAGACTATGATGACTTGGCCTCCTATCTGGACATAAATAAAATAGGTGTGCTCAGTTATGCCAGCGATATTGATGCGTTGGTGCGTCGCAGACTGTTGCGCTATCGTGATGTGAAGGATGAGGATGACTTCGACATTCCAACGGTAGTTATTCGTTGTTTGAAGCATAATGAAGTATATCAGTTACCCAAGCGAACAGGGCTGGATTGTAACGAACTGTTTGAACTACTCGATATGTGGTTTGAAGATTTAGACGATAGCGCCATCTCGCCTAGGGAACTACGTGAGGAATTGGAATCGCTATTTACAGAGAATTCGCAGATTGGTTTTGTTCGTCATTTGAAAGAATACTATTTGAGAGACGATGACCAGCTGTTGGTGACGTACTTCTGCCATTGCCTGATCAACAAGGATGATGATGACATCCGCTTTAGGCAGATGGAGGATTTGTTTGATAGCAAGAACGAATTCAGCAAAGCTAAGGGCAGCCTGCGTAGTGGAGAGCATAAGTTGATGGAGAAGAAACTGATAGAACATCGTTGTGAGGACGGCATTGCGGATAATACGCGCTATAAACTGACGGAGAGTGCCAAACGGACGTTGTTGGCAGAGATGAAAATTGATGCATCAGCAGAAAAAATCGCCGATGTCATTGACCCGAAGACGTTGGGAGAAAAGCATTTGTTCTTCCCCAAGGACATTCAACGACAGGTAGAGGAACTGGTCAGTTTCCTGCAGCCAAAGAACTTCCAGAAGATTCAGGAACGCATGAAAGAGAAGGGCTTCCGTAATGGCTTTGCCTGTCTGTTCTATGGCGGACCTGGCACAGGTAAGACTGAGACTGTCTATCAGTTGGCGCGTCAAACGGGACGTAACATTATGGTAGTTGACGTACCACAAATCAAGAGCAAGTGGGTTGGCGAGAGTGAGAAGAACATCAAAGCACTCTTCGACCGCTATCGTGAACAGGTAAAGCGCACTAAGCTGACACCGATTCTCCTTTTCAACGAGGCTGATGCCATCATTGGCAAACGCAAGAATGGAGCAGAGAATGCCGTTGACAAGATGGAGAATTCGATCCAGAACATTATCCTCCAGGAAATGGAAACGCTTGATGGCATTATGATTGCCACCACCAACCTGCAACAAAATATGGACAAGGCCTTCGAGCGCAGATTCCTCTACAAGATTAAGTTCGACAAACCAACAGAGGAGGCTCGCGCAAGCATCTGGCACACGATGATACCAGAACTGAGCGACTTAGATGTGCATACATTGGCTTCAAAGTACGACTTCAGTGGTGGGCAGATAGAAAACATTGCCCGTCATTATGCCATCGACACCATCCTGCATAGCACAAGTGACGACGTGCTCCCGATGCTCATCCGTCACTGTGACAATGAACGGCTGGATGAAAAAGACATGCGAAAAATTGGATTTTAGTCACCAGCAGAGGCAACTTTGTACTTTTTTCTGAATAAAAGCAGATTGTTTTGATTATTATTTGTATCTTTGCACCATATTTTAATAAAAATGCACGCGTACGCATAAACTTAAGACCACTATATGTTATGAAAAGACTTTCAGCTTTTGCAGCCATGCTGCTATTCGTCGGAACCATGATGGCAGAGACGAGAACATTGCCCGCTGTTGGCAACAAGACAGAGTTGACAATCAGTGATGACGGTGGACTGGCCACCTACAGCGTCACCTACGAGGGCGTGCAGGTGATGACACCCTCGCGCTTAGGCTTCGAGGCCAATTTCGGCGACTTCACGAAGGGGCTGAAGATAGGCAACATCAAGACGCAGTTTCGCGACATGAGCGTCAGGAAACCTGACGGAACGAAGAAGAGTGAAGCCGCCGTACGCTACACGGTGCCGTTCACGAATGCCAAAGGACAGCAGATGTCAGTTATCTTCCAAGTAACAGCTAACAGCGTAGCCTATTGTTACGAGATTCCACGTCCAGGCGAGAATCCCAAGTGCGGCATCATCCGTCGTGAGGTTTCATCGTTCAATTTCCCAGAGAACAGCAGCACGTTCCTTTGTCCGCAGATTGGACCAATGACGGGTTGGGAACGCACAAAGCCCAGCTATGAGGAGGACTACAAAGCCGACGCCCCGATGACCGAGCGCTCACGCTTCGGACAGGGCTATACGTTCCCGTGCCTGTTCCGCGTACCCGTGAATAACAACAATGCCTGGGTGCTGGTCAGCGAGATTGGCGTCGATGGCAGTTACGTCGGCAGTCACCTTAGCGACTACAACGCTGAGACGGGTTACACCATCGCCTTTCCGCAGGCTGGCGAGAACAACGGCAACGGCACGCCTTTTGCCGGCATCCCCCTGCCCTACACCACGCCTTGGCGCACCATTGTCATCGGTGGCTCGCTGAAACCTATTGTCGAGAATCATGTCGGTCTCGGTTTGTTATCGTATAAATACAACGCCTCACAACAGTACAAACCAGGCCGTTATACGTGGTCGTGGCTCGTCTGGCAGGACGAGAGCATCAACTACAACGATCAGGTGCAGTTCATTGACCTCGCTGCCAAGATGGGCTTCGAATACTGTCTTGTGGATAACTGGTGGGACGAGCGCATAGGTCGTAATAAGATAGAAGAATTGTCGAAATACGCCCAGTCGAAAGGTGTGAACCTGATGCTCTGGTATAACTCTAACGGCTACGAGAACGATGCGCCACAGACACCACGCGACTGCATGTCAACAGCCATTGCACGCGACAAAGAAATGGCTTGGCTTCAAAAGATTGGCGTAAAGGGCATCAAGGTCGATTTCTTCGGTGGCGACAAGCAGTGTACCATGCAGCTCTACGAGGACATCCTCTTCGACGCCAACCGTTATGGTTTGCAGGTCATCTTCCACGGATGCACCATGCCTCGCGGTTGGGAGATGATGTATCCCAACTACGTCGCCTCAGAGGCTGTGCTGGCCTCGGAAAATGTGTTCTTCAGCGAAGGTCACGCCAAGAGCGAGGCTTTCGAACTATGCATGCACCCCTTCATCCGCAACGCCATGGGTCCGATGGACTGGGGCGGAACCATCATGAACAAGTATTTGTCGCGCGACAACAAAAGCCGCCATCGCCGTTACACTACCGACATCTTTGAAATGGCTGCGGCCATCACTACCCAGACACGCGTGCAGTGTATCGCCATGCAGCCCAATAACCTTGAGGAATTGCCACAGTTTGAACTGGACTTCCTGAAGCAGGTGCCGACAACGTGGAACGAGACCCGTTTCATTGACGGCTATCCGGGCAAGTATGTGGTGATAGCTCGTCGCCACGAGGCTAACTGGTACGTTGCAGGTCTGAACGCTGAGCTACAGGCCAAGACGCTGACCATTCAGATGCCAGAATGGGCAGGCAAGACCGTTGACTACTACGTGGACGATGCGAAGAAAGGGCCGCAGCTGCGCCAGCTGAAGTTCGACAAGGAAGGCAAGGCTAAGGTCGTGATACAACCCAACGGCGGTATCATTCTGAAGTCGTCTATGTGAAAAAGCGCTTAAAAAGACTTAAAAAAGTGTGCCTTTCAAAAAAGTTTTACTAACTTTGCACAAATAATGACATTAATAACATTTATCGTAATATGAAAGACTTTCTGAAAAGTGTTCTGGCCACTATTACTGGCATCATCCTGTTGGGTATTATCATGGCGATTATCAGCGTCGTCTCTATGGTTGGACTGGTGGCATCGAGTGCCGGCAGTACTAAAGTAGCTGAGAATTCCGTATTCACACTGGTGCTCTCCGGACAACTGGACGAGCGTACTGCAGACGATCCTTTGGGCATGCTGACAGGACAGGTGAGCGAGAATCTGGGACTGGACGACATTGTCTGTGCTATCAAAAAAGCCAAAGATAACGAAGACATCAAGGGCATCTATATCGAGGCGGGCATGTTCTCAAGCGATACCCCTGCGTCAAGTCACGCCATTCGCGAGGCTCTGCTCGACTTCAAGAAGAGCGGCAAGTGGATTGTAGCTTATTCAGATTCATATACTCAGACCACCTATTATATATGTAGTGTAGCCGACAAGGTTTTCCTGAATCCACAAGGTATGGTTGACTGGCACGGTTTGGCCTCTACACCATACTTCGTCAAGGATTTGCTGGCTAAGTTCGGCGTGAAGTATCAGCTCTGCAAGGTGGGCAAATACAAGAGTGCCCCGGAAATGATGACTGCCGACAAGATGAGTGAGCCGAACCGTGAACAGGTAACAGCCTATATGACTGGTATCTGGAAAGTGATGTTGAAGGACGTTTCTGATAGCAGAAAGATTTCCGTAGATTCTCTGAATGCCTATGCCGATCGTTTTGTTGCTCTGGAAGAGCAGAATGAGTTGGTGAAGATGAAGCTGGTGGACAAGCTGATCTATACCGACGAGGTAAAGGGCGAAATCAAGCAACTGCTGAAACTTGAAAAGGACGATGATATTCCGCAGCTGACACTGGCCGACATGAAGAATGTGAAAGGCAAGAAGCAGGAGGGCGAACAGATTGCCGTCTATTATGCCTACGGCGAAATTGTCGATTCAGAGACGGGTAGTCTGCTGGAGGACGGACATAACATCGTGGCCAACACCGTCTGCAAGGACTTGGAGTCACTGATGAACGACGATGACGTGAAGGCTGTCGTATTACGTGTCAACTCACCTGGTGGCTCGGCCTATGCCTCAGAACAAATCTGGCGCAGCGTGACCCAGCTCAAAGCTAAGAAGCCTGTGGTAGTCTCAATGGGCGGCTATGCTGCCAGCGGTGGTTACTACATCAGCTGTGGTGCCAACTATATCTACTCTGAGCCCACTACCATCACTGGCTCTATCGGTATATTTGGCATGTTCCCTGACTTCAGCGGACTGCTGACAGAGAAGCTGGGCGTGAAGTTCGACGAGGTAAAGACCAACAAGCATGCTGCTTTCGGTACGATAGCACGTCCGTTCAATGCTGAAGAACTGGCACTGCTCGACCAGTATATCGGTCGTGGCTACGAGCTGTTCCGCAAGCGTGTGGCCGATGGTCGCAAGCAGTCTGTGGAACAGATTGAGGAGATAGCACAGGGACGTGTATGGCTGGGTAACGATGCTCTGGGCATCAAACTGGTGGACGCTATTGGTTCACTGGACGATGCCGTCAAGAAAGCTGCCGAATTGGCTAAACTGAAGGAGTATCACACAACGGGCTATCCTGAGCCTACCGACTGGTGGGAAAGCTTGCTCGAACAAGGTAACAACGGCAGCTATCTTGACAGTGAGCTGCGTCAGGCCCTGGGCGAATACTATGAGCCGCTGCGACTGGTGAAGACCATCAACCGCCAGAGCGCTATCCAGGCTCGTCTGCCCTACTTCCTGAACATTCAATAAATTGAGAATTTGAAAGTAAAGTCTGACAGGGCATGGGTGCTGAGAGTTATAGGATTGTAGAAGGCGACTTCATAAAAATCAACAAGTGGCTATTACCACTCAGTTGGTTATATGGCACAGCCTCCAAACTGCGCAACACCCTGTTTGAGATGGGGGTTCTGAAGATGCGTTCTTTCCAGATACCCGTAATCAGCGTGGGCAATATTACGGTTGGGGGCACGGGCAAAACGCCGCATGTGGAGTATCTGGTACGTCTTCTGAAGGACCAGTTCCAGGTGGCAGTGCTCAGCCGAGGATACAAGCGCAAAAGCAAGGGATTCATCAAGGCCAACGGACAAACCACGATGCCGGAGATAGGCGATGAGCCTTATCAGATGAAGCAGAAATTCCCAGGTATTACGATTGCCGTCGACAAGAATCGTTGTCACGGCATTGATATGTTGACAGAACAGGACTCCAAACTCGACGTCATCCTGCTTGACGACGCCTTCCAACACCGTTACGTGAAGCCTGGTATCAATATCCTGCTGGTCGACTACCACCGGCTGATTATCTACGACGAGCTGTTGCCAGCAGGTCGGTTGCGCGAACCACTAAGCGGTAAGGACCGTGCCGACATCGTGATTGTGACCAAGTGCCCCAAGGATCTGAAACCGATGGAGTATCGTGTCGTTACCAAGGCCATGAATCTCTATCCCTATCAGCGCCTGTACTTCACAACTTTGGAGTATGCCGCCTTGCAACCCTTGTTCCAAACAAGTCAGGCAAACATTCCCCCTATGGACAGCCTGCACGACACCCATGTGTTGCTGCTGACAGGTATCGCGTCGCCTGAGCAATTGGAGCACGACCTCTCTCCGTTCACATCACACCTTGCACCGCTCACCTTTGCCGACCATCATCAATTTACAAAGAAGGACGTTCAGGTCATCAACGATACGTTTGCTGCACTGCCCGCTCCCAAACTCATCATCACCACAGAGAAGGATGCCACACGTCTGGATCATGTCGAGGGACTGAGCGACGAGGTCAAGAAGAATATGTATATCCTGCCTGTTCGCATCAGATTCATGCAGGACCAAGAAGATACGTTTAACCAACAAATCAGAAACTATGTACGAAAAAATTCAAGAAACAGCATCTTGGCTAAAGGCAAAGATGACCACAAGTCCAACAACAGCAATCATTCTGGGGACAGGCCTCGGACAATTAGCTTCCGAGATAACCGATAAGCTGGAAATTCCCTACAGTCAGATTCCCAACTTCCCCATTTCTACCGTAGAGGGACATGCCGGTGCCCTTATCTTCGGCAAACTGGGTGGCGTTGACATCATGGCGATGCAGGGCCGTTTCCACTACTATGAAGGATACAACATGAAGGAAGTTACCTTCCCCGTACGCGTCATGTACGAACTGGGCATCAAGACGCTCTTCGTCTCGAATGCTGCCGGTGGCATGAATCCCGCCTTCAAAATTGGCGACCTGATGGTTATTACTGACCATATCAACTTCTTCCCCGAGCATCCGCTACGTGGCAAGAACTTCCCCACAGGACCACGCTTCCCTGATATGCACGAAGCTTACGACCACGAGCTCATCAATCTGGCAACAAAGATTGCCAAGGAAAAGAACATCCGTCTGGTCTATGGCGTCTATGTTGGTACGACAGGACCGACCTTTGAGACACCTGCAGAATACAGGATGTATCGCACCCTGGGCGGCGACACCGTTGGCATGTCAACAGTCCCCGAGGTTATCGTAGCTCACCACTGCGGCATCAAGACCTTCGGTATCAGCGTCGTTACCGACCTTGGCGGTTTCGACAATCCTGTAGAGGTCAGCCACGAAGAGGTTCAGGAAGCTGCCGACAAGGCTCAGCCACTGATGACTGAAATCATGCGCGAAATGATTAAGAGAACAGCATAAAAGAATTAATGGAAATAGCATCATTAGGAGAATTCGGACTGATAGACCGCCTCACCGAGGATATCAAGCCCAAAAACGAATCAACAAAGTACGGCGTAGGCGATGACTGCGCCGTACTTCACTACCCAGACAGCGAAGTGCTTGTCACCACCGACATGCTCATGGAAGGCGTCCACTTCGACCTGACGTATATCGACCTGCAGCATTTGGGCTGGAAGTCGGCTATGGTCAATATCAGCGACATCTTTGCCATGAACGGCATACCTCGTCAGATGACAGTATCGCTGGCACTCAGCAAGCGTTTCACCGTCGAGGATATGGAGCAGTTCTACAGCGGACTGCGTATGGCATGCGACAAATGGGGCGTTGACATCGTGGGTGGAGACACCACGTCGTCATTTACAGGCTTGGCCATCTCGATAACCTGTATCGGTGAGGCTCGCAAGGAGGACATTATCTATCGCAACGGAGCCAAGGAGACCGACCTGATTTGTGTCAGCGGCGACCTCGGTGCCGCCTACATGGGTCTGCAACTGTTGGAACGCGAAAAGTCTGTCTATTATCAGATGGTGGATGAAGCCAAGAAGAATGGCAAACCCGTTCCTGACTTTCAGCCGGACTTCGCTGGCAAGGAATACCTCTTGCAGCGCCAATTGAAGACTGAGGCCCGTGGCGACATCATCCAACGTCTGCGCGATGCCGGTATTCGTCCCACAGCCATGATGGACGTCAGCGACGGTCTGTCCTCAGAGCTCATGCACATCTGCAAGCAGAGCAAAGTGGGTTGCCGCATCTTCGAAAAGCAGATACCCATTGACTATCAGACTGCTGTCATGGCCGAGGAACTGAACATGAACGTTACCACCTGCGCCCTCAATGGCGGCGAGGACTACGAGTTGCTGTTCACTGTGCCTATAGGCGACCACGAGAAGATTCAGGACATGGAGGATGTGAAGCTGATTGGTCACATCACCAACCAGAGCCTCGGACACATCCTTGTCACCCGCGATGACCAGGAGTTCGAGCTCAAAGCCCAAGGGTGGAATCCGCTATAACATGATTATTCTGACACCTCAAACTGGCTGGGCATTTGTCCGGTCAGTTTGATAAAAGCACAGCGAACATACCCATTGACTGGGATCCACAAGAATAAAAGGTTGTCGCATTTTGTACCCTTACAGCGGGAAGCGTGGATTATACAGTCCTCCCGTCCCCATAGGCTTGATGCCGCTATCGAATGTCGTCCAGTTCTTAAGCGTAAAAATCCTATGCAGGCGGTCACAGTAGTAGCTCAGCGTGATAACCTCGGTGGAGCTGTTGCCTGCAATGGTCAGTGCAAAACCGCCATGAGCAGTATCAGCATAGGCCACTCCACGTACTTCATCGCCAACAATGGCGCAGAGCATGTCCTGACTGCTTGAATAGACTTTCAGCTCTGACTGCAGGTTAAGGAACACCGACATAGATTGTTCGTAGTGCATGTAGTCTGGTGACTGCCATGTAGGGCGTGCGTCATCACCTGTCGCAATGACAATTTCAGCGGGTGTGTTCGAATCGTTGTCTGAGGAGCAGCCCCACACCGTCAGTGTGAAGGCTGCTATGATGCAAATGATTTTCTTCATCGTTTTATGATTTCAATTTTACCATTGTGAATATAGAATCCCTTTCGTTGGGGCTGTTTCTCTAACAGGTGTCCGTCCAGCGTGTACCAGTGACCGTCCGTGTAGTTGTCAATATTGGTAAAGCGGATGACAGTAGGTTCAGCAGGTGAACCAACCATCGCATCGGCAGTATAGTTCATACCATTCTTGACAGCTGCTATGGTTTTTCCGTCACGCTCTATGCAGAACACCAGAGGTGCTGTATCGTCAC
>JAEEGH010018205.1_pt1 | contig 14878 bp, 14 predicted proteins | sample 9134181 | NCBI WGS metagenome assembly JAEEGH01 (sample SAMN16246544, study PRJNA631951) | gut metagenome | biome: gut microbiome; feature: rumen; material: DP-attached | host: Bos | place: Iran: Karaj | collected 2018-10 | reverse complement strand
GGCTCGTCGCCGTCGTGGATCATCACTATTAGCTGTTCATCATCGATATCGGTATATTTTCCGTTTCCCATATATACACCACAAGGTCGCCCTTACATCATCCTCTGCCTTACTACTTCAAAAGCAAGAACTCCTGCTGCAACTGATGCGTTGAGTGAGTCAATATCTCCCTTCATGGGGATCGATGCTACCATGTCGCACTTTTCTTTTACAAGGCGGGAAACTCCGCTTCCCTCATTGCCAATTACAAGTCCGATAGCACCCTTAAGATTTAGCTTGTACATGGTCGTACCATCCATATCAGCGCAGGCAAACCATAGGCCTCTCTTTTTGAGATCTTCAATAGTCTGTGCAATGTTGGTCACCTTAACAACCGGCGTATAGTTTAATGCACCGGCGGATGACTTGGCCACAGTAGCTGTAAGTCCCACTGCCCTGTTCTTAGGAATAATAACGCCGTGAGCGCCGGCAAGATTGGCTGTTCTGATGATTGCTCCCAGATTGTGAGGATCTTCAATACCGTCAAGGACAAAGACAAAGGGATCTTCATTCTTTGCCTGTGCCAGCTCAAAAATGTCTTCCATCTCGGAATACTTATAAGCAGCTGCTATGGCAATAACTCCCTGATGTTTGCCTGTTTCAGATATCTGGTCAAGCCTGTCTCTGGAGACAAACTTAATCAGAGACCCCTGCTTTTTGGCTTCTCTTCTTATAGTTGCCACAGGTCCGTCCTGACAGCCGTCAAGAATATAGATCTTATCTATTGTCTTGCCTGAGCGATAAGCCTCTATTACGGCGTTACGTCCCTCTATCTTTTCTTCATTTGGGCTCAAAATCTCTTTTTCCATAATGTATCCTTTATTACCTGTCACAATTCCATTTGAAGGCGCTCAAGTCCGGTTTTTATGATCTCCACCGCCCTGTCCATGTCTCCAGTCAGATACAAAAAGCCAATGACAGCCTCAAGACCTGTAGCCTCAAGATACTCTATAGTTGTGGCATTTTTGGCCTTGGTGTGAGGCTTGGAGTTTCTGCCCCGTCTGTAGATATCTTTTTCTTCCTCGGTAAGATCATCCATCATAGCTGCTGCAAGATCAGACTGGGTCTGTGCTTTTACAATAGCGCTCGCTTTTTTATGAAGATTGTTGACCGCAGTATTCCCCCTGTTAACAAGAACCGATCTTACAATAAGGTCATAGATTGCATCGCCTATGTAAGCCAGTGTCAATGGTGAGTAAGTCCTTATGTCTTTGGGGCTTATGTCAAATTTCTCGTTGATATAATCGTTTAAACCAGCTGCCATTTAACTCCCTCACGGGTATCCTTGATCTCTACACCCTTAGTCATAAGCTCGTCTCTGATGGCATCAGCAGTTGCGAAATCCTTAGCCTTCTTGGCTACTGCTCTCTGGGCAATCTTGTCATTGATAAACTGTAAAAGCTCAGGATCAATATCTACGCCTTCAGAAAGGCTCTTAGCATGTCCTATAAGGTCAAGGGAAAGTACTCTGTCAAAACTCTCAACAAGGGCAAGCTTAGTAGCATCGTTTGTATCAGCCTTTAAGGCATCATAGAGAATTGTTATAGCCATTGAGGTGTTAAGATCATTTGAAATAGCCTCTCTGAACTTATCCTCAAATTCCTTTTTAACCTGCTCATCTACTGCGCCGTCTTCCTTAAGCTCAGCCACTTTTTTCACCAACTTATTGAAAGTTCCCACATTGCTGTCAAGCACGTCAAAAGAAAACTCAAGCGGCTTGCGATAATGTGACTGAAGGCAGAAAAATCTGTAAACAAGAGGATCATAGCCTTTTTCCTTAAGAACAGATACAGTGAGCACTGCTCCCTTAGACTTACTCATCTTGCCTTCCCTGTCATTCAGATGGTTGCTGTGGAACCAGTAGTTGCACCACTTGTGGCCAAGATAGCTCTCAGACTGGGCAATCTCGTTGGTGTGATGAGGAAACATGTTATCAACACCACCGCAGTGAATGTCAAGTTTCTCCCCAAGGTGCTTCATGGATATGCATGAGCACTCAATGTGCCATCCCGGATATCCTACGCCCCATGGGCTTTCCCACTTAAGAGCCTGATCCTCAAACTTGGACTTGGTAAACCACAATACAAAGTCAGTCTTGTTTTTCTTGTTGGAGTCTTCTTCAACGTCATCTCTTACACCGATCTGAAGCTCCTCTTTCTCTATAGCTGATGAGAACACATAGTAATCATCCAGTTTACTTGTATCAAAGTAGATATTTCCACCTGCCTGATAAGCATAACCTTTCTCAAGAAGAACCTCTATCATGTGTATAAACTCAGGAATGCAGTTGGTAGCAGGTTCAATAACATCCGGTTTCTTATTTCCAACAGCCTCAAAATCCTTAAAGAAAGCGTCTGTGTAGAATTTCGCGATCTCCATTACAGACTTGTGCTCTCTCTTTGCTCCGGCAAGCATCTTGTCCTCTCCGGTATCAGCATCGGAAGAAAGGTGTCCCACATCGGTTATGTTCATGACACGCTTAACATCATATCCGGCATACTCAAGAGCCTTTACCAACACATCCTGCATGATATAAGTCCTGATATTGCCGATATGTGCATAATGGTAAACAGTAGGTCCGCAGGTGTACATTGAAACCTTTCCAGGCTCATTTGGTACAAACTCGTCTACTTTTCTTGTAAGTGAATTAAAAAAGCTGAAACTATTACTCATTGCTGTGCTCCTTGCAATTTATTATTCTGTCTGTCAAAAGACATATCGCCTGTGACGAAATGCCCTCACCTGTTCCGGTGAACCCAAGCCCCTCTTCGGTTGTGGCCTTAACCTTGACTATGGACATCTCTATCCTGAGAGCCTGAGCGATGTTTATCCTCATCTCATCTATGTATGGTCTCATTTTGGGTGCCTGAGCTATTATTGTAGCATCTACGTTCTCAACTTCAAAGCCGTTCTTATCCAGAAGCTTTTTAACTTCTTTAAGAAGGTCAAGGGAATCGGCGCCTTTATACTTCTCATCACTGTCAGGGAAGTGCTTACCTATATCTCCAAGAGCAGCTGCTCCCAAAAGAGCATCCATAACTGCATGGAGAAGAACATCTGCATCCGAATGTCCAAGAAGTCCTTTTTCATACGGGATCTTACAGCCTCCGATTATAAGGTCTCTTCCCTCCACCAGTCTGTGAACATCGTATCCCATTCCAATACGCATCGCAATATTCCTTTCTTTGAACCAATTGTTTAATGTAGAAATAATTCTACCACAAAAGCCGCTCCACAAGAGATTGCAGCCACTGTAAGAAGGCTCTTTTTGTTAAAAGCCAGGATCAGTGCTATTGCAAATCCTACTACTGAAGAAATTAAATAGTCAGTGGCTTTTAATATAGCCGGAAAAGTCATGGCTGCCAATGTGGCATAGGGAACATAATATAAGAACGACTTAATAAATTTGCTCTTAATTTCTTTCCTGATAAGTGTCAGCGGCAGCGCTCTTATAAGATAAGTTACCACAGCCATTAGTATTATGTACAGATATACTCTGCTCACTCTTTTGCACCTCCTTCTTCCTCGGAAATCGGCGCAAATTTTGCAGCTAGTGCTGCAACAATGACCGTGATGATAATTATTCTAAATCCGGATGAAATGACACTTGCCAAAACAGGAACATAAGTAAATATAGTACTAAGTCCCATTGCAGAAAGTACAACCGCCATAACAGCTTTGCTTGTCCTGGTATCAGGAATTATAATCGCAATGAACATTCCGTATATTGCAAGTCCAAGACAGCTGATCAGCCTTTGCGGCATTATCTGTCCTGAAAAAGCTCCAAGGCTTGTGCCAAGTACCCATCCAAAAACAGATATAAATATCAGGCCATAGGAGTACATTGGAAGGAGTTTGCCTTTTTTAAGGACACTTAAGGCGAATATCTCGTCAGTCACTCCGTAGGAGATGCCCATTCTGTGAGCTGTGCTGACATTTGGATCAAGCTTTTGCGACAATGCGCAGCTCATTAACATGTACCTTAGATTTATGATGAACTGAAGTATAGCCAGCTCGATAAAGCTTCCGTTTCTTGCGATTATCTCAAGCGCAGAAAACTGTCCTGCGCTTGTCACATTAAGAAGTGATGTCATAGCCGCCTGAAATGTTGTCATACCTATCTTGGAAGCCTCTATTCCAAAGGCAAAAGACACAGCCGTATATCCAAGACAGATGGGGATAGCATCCCGGCATCCATCCCTGAAATCCCTTATATTCCCAACAATCATACTAACATCCTCTAAATACTTACAGCGCCTCACATTTTGCAATAACATCCGCTATCGAAGCGCTGCCCATGCTTCCCTGTATCATAGCTTTGCTTCCGCCGCCTTTTGCACCAAATTCATCCTTAAGGATGTTCTGGATCTGTCTGGCATCACAGTCAGCACCCTTGGTTGCTACGATATATTTATAACCACTGCTGTCATCTCCGCAGAATATACCGCAATATCCCACATGTTCCTCGGCAAGGGCATTAACGGTCTTTCTCATAAGATTTCCATCTAGTCCCGTATCCTTTACAAGAAAGACGTTTCTAAGGCTCTTATCTATACCGGAAAGCTCATATTCCATAAGCTTTTCCCTGGCCTTTGTAAGCTCTCCCCTGATCTCGTAGTTATCTTCATACAGTTTTTTGACTGATTCTGTTATCCTGTCAGAGCCCGTTGTCAAAAGACCTGTAAGCTCTCCTACTATCTTCTGCTGATTATTAACATATTCAAGAGCACGGCGTCCGCATAATATGCTCACCCTGACTCCGCCCTTGTAGTTCTGTCTGCTTACAACCTTGAGTATTCCTATTTCTCCGGTTCTTAACACATGAGGAGCACAGCAGGCACAGACATCATAGCCTTCCACGGTCACGATCCTGACATCACCTGTGAGCTCTTTTTTGCTCCTGTAATCAATTCTCTCAAGCTCATCCTTATCAGGAAACTCGCATCTCACAGGGACATTCTCCCAGATAGCCCTGTTGACTGCAAGCTCGATCTCACTGACATCCTCATCCGTTAGCGGACCATTATAATCCATTGTCACCTCAGCGTCACTAAGATGGAAACCAACGTTATCATAACCAAATCTTGAGTTTACAATCCCGGAAAAGATATGCTCTCCGGTATGCTGCTGCATGTTGCTGAATCTGTGAGCAAAGTCAACAACGCCTCTGACTTCATCCCCCACCTTAAGCTCTTTGTCCACTACATGGGTTATAATGTCGTTCTTAATGCTGACATGGCTTACCTTCGCATCTTCTATACTGCCAATGTCGCTGCTCTGACCACCCTGCTCCGGGAAAAAAGCTGTTCTGTCAAGAACAACCAAAAAAGAGCCGTCCTTTGATTCTTCGCAGGAAACAACCGACGCAGTAAACTCACACAAATATGCATCATCGTAGTAAAGTAACATAGTTTTAACCATAGAACACATTGTAACACATTTTGGCAAAAAAAGAGACCGTTTTACGCGGTCTCTAAATGTAACTTGCAAGTTCTTCAAAAACTCTTTTCTTTATGTCATCTTTCTCAACCTTTAGTGAGAAAGCAAGTTCCGTATATAAAAGTTTCTCTGCAATAGCTAAGTATCTCTCGTTGAGAGCTGCAAACTTCTTGCCCTCTGCCTGACGTACGGCCTTGATTCTGTGGAGGGTCTTAACAAGACTCATCATCTCATCTGTCATATTGCGTTTGATAATATCTGTTATTGCCGGCTCAGCTTTTTTACCCTCGGGAAGTTCGAGTTCCTGAGTACATTCAATCTCGTCGATAAGTTCCTCGGCTTCGTCGGCACTTATTACGTCCCGGATCTTGCTCTCAGCCCCTTCAACAGGAACATACAGGACACTTCCGACATCTACAGCCGAAACCATCTGATAATACTCCTTCTCCTTCCCTCTCTCAAGGAAAGATGGAACAAGAATATCACGGACGCTGCACAAACCATGACTGCCATAAATAACGCATTCTCCAATATTTAACATCTTTTCCTCCTTGTATATTATAAAACCGCTAAACCAGTTCCGAAGCGCCGCCAGTATGTAAATTATAACATAATATTACATTTTTTGTAATATTTAATTTCGCTTTTTTTATGATTTTTTTGTGTTCAAATTTTGTTCTCCCACTGCGCTCTTGTAAGGCAATTTATGTGCTCGACTCTTGTCTCTCCAAGCATGATAACCAGGGACTTTTCATTGGTGTGATGATGTGTAAATCCGCACTTTTGCTGCACTCTTTTTGACCTTAAATTACCGTCAAAATATCCGGCATAAATTGCCTTAAGTCCCAGGTCTAAAAAGCCTCTTTTTATGAGGGCATTGGCTGCCTCCGTAACAATTCCCTGCCCCCAGAAAGGCACTCCCACCCAGTAGCCAAGCTCAGCCTCTTTGTCCCCAAGGGGTCTTTCAGGACTTCCATGGAGTGTAAGCCCGATGCTTCCTATTGGCTCGCCGTTTCTTTCTTTGAGACAGATAGCATAAGTCTCTTTTCCGTTTAATATTGTCCTTATGACTGCTCTTGAATATGCCACATCCTTGTGAGGGAGCCATCCTGCCACAGGGCCCACCAAAGGGTCTTTTGCATAATAAAAGAGGCTGGGAGCATCTTCATCCCTCCAACCTCTTAATAATAAGCGTTCTGTTTCAAGTACCATTGTTTCCGCCTTTACTGACTGATGTATTTAAAGCCAGTTTTACTAGTAAACTCGTCAAAGTTCTTTTTAAAGAAAATGAAGTATGCCTCTTCTTTATGTTTTGCATCATGTGTCAGATAAAAGATAACCTGACCACTTTTTATATCCCACTCAATATCGTTGGTAGGATCAAGAGCATCAATGTCCTTGAAGGAAAGCCCGTAGTTTTCTCTACAGTACTGATCCCTGTTCTCAATATCCATGGTCTGTTCAATGACTGAATGCTTGGTCTTTAAAAGATCATCCAGGGCCTCAAGCATGATCTGATGGGCAACATTGAAAGCTGTTATCTCATATCCAACAAGCTTCATATCCGAAATGATCCTGTCGAAATCCGCATTTGTTTTTGCGAACGGATCAACCTTCTTTTCACCATAGCCAAATACTGCATTATACAGAGCTTCGTTCATTGCTTATCTCCTTTCTGCGCCTTAAGAAACTCAATATACTCACTTTCAGGTACCGGTCTTGAATAGTAGAATCCCTGTAAATATTCTACACCTTTTTCAATAAGAATTTCAGCCTGTTCTATTGTTTCTATACCTTCAGCAAGGACATGAAGTCCATAGTCCTTGAGGAAGTTTATTGAATACTCCAGCATTCGCATGTTTTCAGGCTTATCCGTATCAAGGCACTTCCAAATGAACTCCTTGTCCATTTTTACAAGGACATAATCCATTTTGAGTAGCTCGAGAAGATTGGAATAGCCCGAACCAAAATCATCCATTGAGAATGTACTTCCCATTTCCTTTAGCTTTTGTACATTTTCTTTGAAGGCCTCATCGTTATTGATATAGGCCGTCTCTGTTATCTCAAAATTGATGAACTTCGGCGGTATATGGTATTTCTCCATTTTGCTGGCAAGCCTTGTGTAAGTATGCCTGTCCACTACCTCGTTGCCTGATAAGTTGACTTCAATTGTCTTGACGCCATAGCTCTGGATATTTTCCCTTGCAATGAAGGAGCATACTTTTTCAAAAACAAGATCGTCAATCTCCTGAACAAGTCCGCATTTCTCTGCAATTGGAATAAAGTCTTCAGGTGAAATGAAGTTCTCTCTATCCGAGCGCCTTAGGCGCACCAAAGCTTCTGCAGATGCAAACCTTCCTTCTTTGACATTCAGGATAGGCTGGTAATAGACCTCAAAGGCCTTATCTCTGACTGCCTGTCTCACCACATCTTCTATGCTGTTCCTGAATTTCATCTTGTCCACGATCTCATCGTTAACGACAAGATTTGGGGCATACTGGGTATACACATATTCCCCTGAAACATAGCTCAGGATCTGAATAGCCTCATCAACCTTTTGTGTATATTTCGGAACTTCCAAAACTGAAAAAGTAAGCTTATAATTCCCTCTGTCGTCCTTGTAATTGTTTATGATCCCCATAAGTCGCTCAACCGCCTCAGGAGATTCCACCACATATGACAATGTATTCCATTCGAATCGGAAAGCGGTTTCACCCTCTGTCTCTTCAACATGTCCGGAGAGCCTGTTCTGAAGGTCATTTAACATCTGCCTGTCTTCTCCGGTAAGCACCGTTGCTTTGCCGGTAAAAATAACAGATGCAATGAAAAACGGTCTCTTTCGTCCAAACTTCTCGATAAGGAGCATTATGAATGCATCCTTGTTCTTTACGTTAAACAGATCCTTCTCGTAGTATTCCTTGGGGTTTTCACTGGACAGGAACAATATCAGTGCCATAAGCATCATAGCAATTGATGACACCTGAAATCCATGGTAGCTGAATTGGAAAAACGCCAGGATTGCCCATATCACAAGACCCGCAATTATACAAAAAGCGTCTTCCTTCCTGAGTCTTTTATGAAGGAATATTGCGATGATCATAGTTACAAAGATATAGAAAAAACCTATAAGGTAATTGAACATGACCACCGAACCCACGTTGTAGTATTCTCCCGAAGCATTGGTGGTATATGAAACCTGTCCCACAAAAAGAGAAATGATACTAATAATTCCGGGGATGGCTATATATCCAATTATCCTTTTGGACACAACTCTGCCACTGGAATTCTTGGCATACACGTACAATGAAATCAGAAAAGCACAGACTATCTGTGTTCCCACATAGATTACCTGAGACGTTCTTCTAAGCACATGAAAAGAGCTGTCCAGATAATTAAACACAGAGCACTCAACGATTTCGCTGAGAATATTTATATAAGCGGCAATAAGAAAAATAAAAAATACACGCGCAGCAAATACCCGAGGCATGTTCTTCCTCAGGTATATGATTATCAGTATTGTGAGTACCAAAATTGCAACTATCGGTGTACGTATTTCCATATACTGATTATAATACTCTTTCCTTAGCTTCCACAAGCTTTACATAAAAGAATGTTATAGGCAGGAAGCTCTGGGCAAAATTCTTAGTAGCTCCTGATCCTACGATCACAGCGTCTTCCACTATCTTCTTGCCACCAACAGCTGCCGCAGCACCTCCCAAAGCCCTCTCAAAGGTCTTTTTCCCATAATCCAGATACTTAGCATCTTTGGTAAGCTCATATCCAATTGCCATAGCCTCTAACAGAAGCGTATTTGTGCCATTCCTTGAAAGGCTGGGAAGCTCTTTGTATATAAACAGTCCCTGGGGAGTCATATAATTATCCGCAAGGTCGTCAATGGCACCAAGTATCATTTTCTTTAGCTTGTCACTTGGGAATACCCTGTAATAACGCATAAGTGACCCTACAGCCACGGAGATCATAAAGCCCACACGGATCGTTGTATTGTCTGTGTAAGGAGCAAGCCAGTTGCCATATCTGTCATTCCAGTCTTCAAACTGGGAAACGATCCATTCGCACTTGTGAACCCACTTTTCATCATGTGTTTCTATGAAAAGAGCTGTCAACGTCCTAAGTGCCCATCCTGTCTCTCTGGCACTTGCCTCTCCGGGTACCTGATACATAGGTGTATCAAGAAGCCTTAATACATTCTCTCCTATCCCGATTGCCGTTTCCAGAGCTCTCTCATCAGAGGTAAAGTGATAGTAGTCAAGTAGTCCTTCTACCCATTCATGACTGCATACCATCACTCCCTTGCAGCCCTTGCCCTCTTCAGATCCTCCGGTATGTTTTCTTGTATGTTCCCACTGTCCTCCAATCCTTAGAGGATCAGCGCTGTAATGACAGACATCAACATCCATCCAGTGCCATGCTGCCACATTAGCATAGTCAAGAAATCTTCTGATTTCCGTTCTTGCGTACATCATGTACATAGCATGAGGGTAATCATATTCATTATTGGTCCAGACAAGGTTTCCGCCTCCCCTGCCCTGGGCAGTGTATCCCGGGTCTGGTGCGTCTCCAAAACAGGTCATTCCATAACACCTGGCATGGCCATCTGCTTTTTCGATAAGAGCGATTTCAACATCATCTGCTTGCTTATCCAGAGGCAGGAATACATCTGGCATAACACCTGCCATTCTAAACTCCTCTGGATCAATATAAGGCTTGTCAGGCATCTGATAAATCAGACTCCTGTTATCAAGTTCGTAGATTGGCTCTTTGGCATCATGGAAATGTAAAAGAAATCTCGTCTCTCTTGCCATTCCGGATGAAAAAACAACGCTATCTGCTTTCGAAAACTCTGCTGTCTTAGTCTGGTCAGGCAGGATATAAATCACAATGCCATCCCTGTCAGAGCGAACAGCCTTTGGAAAATTCTGGAATGCCTGAAATACGGTGGCGCACACTCCGGTGTCGCTTTCACTTTCGGTATAGTCAGCAAAGAATGTTCCGTAAAGCACCTCTCCAAAATGCTCATTGGCTTCTTTCTCGAGCATCTCAGCCAGGATGGTATTCTCGACTCTCTCGCCGCTTTTGCTTATCTTGAATTCTGTTCTGTAATTAGATTTCCCTGCGATAGTTCTGATACCGTTTTCAATATCAAAGTCCGGAAGTTCCTTTGTGCCTGTTGTAGTTACCACATCTCCAAGCTGACTTGTCATTCTGGTGTCTCCACAGCCTGTGGAATCTACTGCTAATGCTGCCGGTACAGGGCTTTCCAGATCTATGTCTGCTCCGAAATCTGACTTAATTGCAAATATGATATCATCTGGTTTTATATCTCCATCTGTGCAGTTAATAAATCGAAATCCCATGTCCAGCCATGGTTTACCAGCTGTCATGGTTATTCTCATCTCAAATTGTATTCCATCGCCTGAAAACCTGTTTTCTGTATCAGAAAGACATCTGCCTTTTCCCATAAGCACAGTTATGATCTCTCCGCTTTTAACTACCTTCCATTCATCAAAAACAGTCTTTAGCCTCTCTCCTTTTATTTTTACAGAGGGGCCTACAAACTGTTCTTTGGAAAAAGATCTTTTACCATATTCGAAGCTGTCGAACAATGAATCCGATCTGTTTGAAACAGTAAAGCGGATTTCTTTGTTATCCAGGGAAATACTGCCTTCATCGCATTTGATAACAATTGATTTTTTAGGTGGATCCGCCTTTTCTCCAGTCAGTTCCAGATCAAAATCCTTTTTGTTATTTCCCGGAAGATTTGCAAGGAAATGGACATATGCATAGCGAACAGAACCATCTTCCCATTTAGATGTAACTTCTGTCTGTATGGGAACAGGTCTTTTGCCATCAAGAATTGTAAGGTCTGATGCCTTATCAAGGGGCACTTCTCCCTTTTTAAACGGAATGCATATTCCGCATATCTCACTGTTTCTATCGTCTTTGTAGAGCTTGTCAAAGTATATTTTCATTTATCTCTCCGTCTTAAGAAGGTAGGAGGTGTAGCCGGGGATCTCAAGTCCTCCGCCAAAATCCACTTCCTTACCGGTTATAAGGTCTGTAGCTCTTCCTGATCTAGCATCGAAATGAGCCCTGAAAGGCTGATCTTCTGCATTTATAACAACCAGTACTCTGTCATCCTCTGTTTCTCTCTCAAAAATGCACTGCTTATTGGTTAAAACAAGTGACTTAAAAGCGCCGTAATTAAGGGCTTTTGAACCTTTCTGCGCCTTGCAGAGAGCTGCTATGTGATCTGTTAGCCCGTTCCACTGTGGCTTATCAAAACACGGGCGAAGGGCAGGGTCTCCCTGTTTCTTATCTGCCTTCTCACCCCATTCACTTCCGTAATAAACAGTGGGAATTCCAGGCATTCCGAACATCATGGTATAGATCAGCTTAAGGTGTTCCGGATTCTGAAGGGTGCTGGCAATCCTGGACACATCGTGATTATCAACGAATGATAACAGGTGTTTCCCTTTGTAGAGTGTCCAGGGTTCCGACCCAAACTGGCGCATCAGGGAATGAACAATCTCAAACATGTTCATGCTGTTAAATGCCGAGAACATGCCTTTATAGCACTCATAGTTAGTTGCGCTGTGGCACAGGTCATCTCCCATTATCCGGTTGTAATCTCCGCCTATCATCTCTCCCATCAGGAAGAAATCATCCTTAAACCTGCCGGTCTCATAGCGAAGGCGTCTTAAGAAGTCCTGGTCAACGCAGTAAGCCACATCGAGCCTCAGGCCATCAATATCAAACTCATCTACCCAGTATTTAACGCTCTCGATCAGATAGTCAGCAACCGCTGGATTTCTAAGGTTCAACTTTACAAGGTCATAGTTCCCCTCCCAGCCTTCATACCACAGACCGTCATTATAGCCATTATTGCCGTCAAAACTGATATGGAACCAGTCCTTATAGGGTGAGTCCCATCTCTTTTCCAAAACATCCTTAAAGCCAAAGAATCCGCGGCCGGCATGATTAAACACGCCGTCCAGTACAACCTTGATTCCTTTGTCATGAAGAGCTTTGCAGACCTTCTTAAAGTCATCATTGGTTCCAAGCCTTACATCAATCTTTCTGTAATCCCTTGTGTTGTAGCCGTGGGTGTCCGATTCAAACACAGGGTTAAAAAGAACTGTTCCCACTCCCAGCTTTTCAAGATGGGGTATCCAGTCAATTACTTTAAGAATCCTGTGCTCAAGTTTCCCATCATTCTCAAATGGTGCTCCGCAAAAACCAAGTGTATATATCTGATAAAAGTTAGTCTCATAAGCCCACATTGTCTTTTCTCCTCTTCCGCTTTACTTTGCGTGTGCTGCAACTTCTTCATTTGTGATTCCCTGTGCAAAAGGTCCCGGAATCACGGTAGCAGTTCTAAGATTGCCAAAATAGTCATAATCAAAGGTTATCGGAGTTCCATCCGGATTTTCAAATTTCTGCGAAGGTTCAAAGGCTTCTCCAAGAGTATCAGTTGATATCATATCCACCTTGAAGTCCTTCATGATATCATAGATGTTAGTCTTGATGCTCCACTTGCCATCCTTTTCCTCTACATCCACATATGTATCTTCGGAGCTGTCAACATATTTAGTCTTCTCATTCTTCCAAGGCATAGCTCCCTTAAGATAAACATTTCCATCTATCCATACAGGCAGATGGCCAAAATGGGGTTCAGCATGCTTTACCATGATCGGATATTTCTCATCCATGTCGAACTGCTCTATCCACTCATCATAGGTTGGGAATTCATCCCAGCAGTAGGTTCCCACTTTGCGGTTTTCATGGACAATAGCTGTGGGGTCAGAATCATTTGTAACTACCCAGTCATCTGCAGGCCATTTCTGAATAAAGATATTGTTATAAAAGCGGTCATCTCCGTGAAGAATTGTCATAAAGCCCATAACTTCAGTTCTGTGAGGCATGTGATACGGCGTATATCTCCATGTTGTGCCATCGTCCACAAATGTGAACGCACCGGCACACAGGTTATGAACCATGGCAACGCCCTGGGTTGCAACGCGCAGGGATACATCCGACAGAAGGATATTGTTATCGATAAGCGTTGGGCCGTGGCTCACCTCGATGAATATGTCCTGGCAGGTCATTCCACCGGACAGCTGCTTTGCAAAGGCAGGTCTTTCATTGTCATGCATAAGGTTCTGGGTAATTCTTGTTCCCTGGGCTTCCCAGTCACACCATATACCCATTGTGGAGTGATGGATGTGATTTCTTCTCATTATCACATCGATTGCCGCATGCATCTTAATTCCTGAAATCTCAGCGCCGCCCAGCTCCATCATGTTATTGATGTGATGAATGTGGTTATCCTCAATGATGCTGAATACACCACCCATTCTGCCTATGATTCCGCCCTGCTCACAGTGATGTATATTGTTTCTTCTGATGATATGACTGCCAATATTCTCTTTTAACCAGCCATAATATTGGCCGCGGCATACTGAGTCACGCTCCATCTGGGTCGGGCTCTTAACGTGTTTGGTTGTATAGAAATTGCTGTTCTCAGGGTCATAATAGCGTCCAACACAGATACCGGCACACTTACTTCCCCAGATCTCACAATCTTCGATTATCCATCCTTTACTCCAGTGCGGACTTATCATGCCATCCTGATAAGCTGCGGGAGGTGCCCATGTTGTAGCAGCTTTGTTGATATTAAAGCCACTTACTGTAATGTAGTTTATGCCCTCTTCCTTAGGCATAAAGCATTCCCTGCGGACTGTTATCTCCATACGCTGCTCGTTTGGATCCTTTCCGCCAAGGTTTACATAGATAACAGTCTCATTATTATCTTCATCCTGCTCTGTATACCATTTAAGCTTTGACTGCTCCGGAACCCAGGAGCAGTCATAAACTTCTCCCTTTTCGCATTCTTCCAGGGTTGCAGCCTCATATAGGGCCTGGTCGTTGAACCATACACAGCCTGTGTGCTTGTTGGGAGTAGCAAAATACCAGTCTCCGTAAACAAGTGTTGTATATGGATTATAATCCCCAAATATTCCGTTCTTTACTCTGGTGACCCATACATTATCCTTAACCTTTGTCCATTCGCTTACCACTTCAGCGCCTGTGATCATCGCTCCAAGAGGCTTCTCACTTCTATAAACTATAGGTGCTCCCTCAAGTCCGGCATTGACCGGATTGACATTTTCCCTGTATACTCCGGACGCAACAATAATCTCATCCCCAGGTACCGCAATGGCTGCAGCCTGATTTATCCGCTTAAACGGCAGCTGCCTTGTTCCATTTCCGTCATACTTTGAATTCACATCAACATAAATCTGCATATTATTATATCTCCTTATTCTACTGTAAGGGTGACAATGGTATCATCCATTCTGTCAAAGTTTTAGTTCTCCTT
>JAEEGH010018202.1_pt1 | contig 14879 bp, 12 predicted proteins | sample 9134181 | NCBI WGS metagenome assembly JAEEGH01 (sample SAMN16246544, study PRJNA631951) | gut metagenome | biome: gut microbiome; feature: rumen; material: DP-attached | host: Bos | place: Iran: Karaj | collected 2018-10 | reverse complement strand
AAGCAGAGCGGTCTGATCTGCTACATTATTTATCAGTTCGATGATGCTCTGCATCTGTTTTGTACTGTTTTCAAGCTCCTGTAATTCCTTTGCCGCATCGCTGGAATATTTATCCGATGCAGCCACTTCCTTCTCGAGATTATTCATATTAACGGAGCCAAGTGCTATAGCTTTTCCTGTCTCGGACACACTGTCTGAAATAGCTCTGGCATGCGTATTAACATCGTCCAGTCTGTTCTGTATCTCGCCTGTCATTATCATCTGGGTCTGAATAGAATCGGATGTAACACTTGTACCGGTGCTTACTTCCTCCATGGAATAGCATGTTCTGTCCATGGCCTGGCTCAGCTGCTTCATCTTTTGATTCATCTGCTCGATGCCTACGGTAAGTTCGGATGATACCGAAAGTACCTTATCCAGGAGTACTGCTGTATGATTCTTTTCATCTTTGATATCATCAAGTTTTTCCTTGTTGATACCACCACTCATTATCGCAACAAATATATTGAAAATACCGCAAAGGAACAGCAGGAACAGCTGTATCTCCGCAGTAACGATGTCCTCGTTGGTCATACCGTTAAGGAATGCAAAAAATATCACGGAGCCGATATTAAAAACATTATAGGTTATGGCCGTAGCTACCGCAAAGCGGCGGTCCGCATATGCATTTAATGCTATCATGATAACCAGGGCGTAGGTAAATACCAGATCATTATTTGCCGTAAACAGCATGAACGCCCACGGGAGTGCAAAGCCGAAAAGAATAAGGTACTTAATTACGTCTATGCATCTCCTGGTTGTATGTAAGAACAGTACTACCGCACCGGGTATCCATAGGCTGGCCAATACGGTAAAAAAGTAAGTGAATGTACGGTTACCCTTAATTGCTTCTATCAAATATGCCCCAGAAATAACCGAAATCGTTATGACATAGCATGCTATGGCTGCCCTGTTTCTCCTGATGGATTCAGACATCTTAGTTTTATTCTTAGGCATTGCAGTCTCCTTTATAATTTGATTTATCCGATATTTCTATGTATAATCGCTAAAGTTTTCTCCTTATATTTCGGATTATATGTCTATTATCTTACATTATAACAAATTTTGGATAAAAATCAAACTATATTTATATTATTTCTAAATATATATGCTATCATTATTTCATTCTGAATGAAGTTTTCCATTTCAATCAATACAAAAAGGACACATACCCTTTTATGAGATATGTGTCCATACATTGTCCTAACCTTACAAGTTATAATACTTTTATCAATAGATGAATCCCTTAGCCTTAAGAAGCTCAGCCATAAGAACTGCTCCACCTGCTGCACCTCTTAATGTGTTGTGTGAAAGACCTACAAACTTGTACTGGTAAAGCTTATCCTCACGAAGTCTGCCCATGCATACAGCCATGCCGCCTTCTGTATCACGGTCAAGCTTTGTCTGAGGACGATTGTCCTCCTCAAAGTAATGGATGAACTGCTTGGGTGCTGAAGGAAGCTCAAGCTCCTGAGGTACGCCCTTGAAGTTAGCCCACTTCTCTAATATCTGCTCCTTGGTAGGCTTTTTCTTGAAGTTTACAAATACTGCTGCCATATGTCCGTTTGTTACGGGCACGCGGATACACTGTGTAGTGATAACAGGACTTGATGCCTTTACGATCTCACCATTCTCAATATGTCCCCAGATTCTTAAAGGCTCCTGCTCGGACTTCTCTTCCTCGCCGCCGATATAAGGGATAACGTTGTCGATCATCTCAGGCCAATCCTTGAAGTTCTTACCTGCACCTGAGATAGCCTGATATGTGGTAGCTACTACTGTCTCGGGCTCAAACTCTGAAAGTGCGAAAAGTGCGGGAGTATAACTCTGGATGGAGCAGTTAGGCTTTACAGCTACGAAGCCCTTCTTTGTGCCAAGTCTCTTCTTCTGGAACTCGATAACATCTGTATGCTCAGGATTAAGCTCCGGCACGATCATGGGTACATCGGGAGTCCAACGATGAGCACTGTTGTTTGAAACTACGGGAACCTCTGCCTTTGCGTAAGCTTCCTCTGCCTGCTGGATGGCTTCCTTTGTGCCTTCATAAGCACTGAATACAAAATCTACCTGAGAAGCAACCTTGTCAATCTCATCAACATTAAGTACAACCATATTTTTAACTGCTTCAGGCATGGGAGTATCCATCTTCCATCTGTCACCAACTGCCTCTGCGTATGTCTTTCCCGCACTTCTGGGGCTGGCTGCTACTGCTGCCACCTCAAACCAGGGATGATTCTCTAATAACTGGATGAATCTCTGTCCTACCATACCCGTTGCACCGAGTATACCTGCTTTTAATTTTGCCATAACTGTTTCCTACCTTTCTTCTACCTGTGATCCCTATGGAGATGTCCACAAGGAATGCACCTTTTATATATCGTCTTTATCCGACAGACATTTGTCCGTCTCCGAAAATATGATGATATATTATCACATCTGTTTATAAAATGCAAGCAGTTTTTCTATAAAAATATACACAAATTTATAACTTATATACGCCTACTATTCGTTATTATTTCCCAAACCATATTTGCAGCCTGCAAAACATTACCACTAAGCATAGTATCTTATAGTCTCACAAGAATATTTAATTTACCTTTCCTGCTTGTACCCACTATCTCTGCAAGTTTAAACCGTCCATAACCCCTGACTGTCACCACATCATCCTGCTTTAGGGCCAGTGAAGTGTTTTCTGTCTGACGGCCATTCACAAATACTTTCTTTTGGGCAAAGTACTCCATGGCAGCACTTCTGGAAACATTGTATACCTTTGCTATCACTGCATCGATACGCTCTGATGCAACCTGTATCATCTTCTCTTTTTCAAAGCCCCTTGGGATATCCTTAATATCTTCTGTCTCCGCTTTGCGTACACTTACTGAGGTATGTTTAACACTGATGAGGTTTTCTATGATAAAATCAGAAATCCTCTCCAGGCAGAAAATATATGCCTTCTTTCCGGTAACTATTATGTCTCCGAGCAAGCTCCTCTCTATACCCAGACTCATAAGCGCGCCCAGGAAATCCCTATGAGTCAGGTCATCTGCAAACTTGTCCACAAGAGGTACTATGGCAAGTATATCTATCGGAAAATCCTCCTCGTATCCCAGTGATTCCGGATCACCAAAACGCACAACTGCCCTTTCTGCTCCGTCGTATCCTCCGAAGACAGTGGGCTTTGCATAGTCCAGAGTCCTTTTCTCTTCGTAAAAAAGAGACAAGTCCGCCATACCCAGAAACTGGGTAAAGGTGAACTGTCCCTTTGTATAACTTCTGTCCGCCAGCTCGGCGAAACGCTTTTTTGTAAATTCTGTTTCTTCCATATTATTTTACATTTTTCTTATAAATTATTTCAAGACCTTTCATAGTGAGTCGTCTGTCATATTCATCTATCATATCGGTAGCATTTGCGATGATGGAGCCCAGACCTCCGGTAGCTACTACCTTCATCTCCTTGAGGCCTGCTTCTTCCTTGACTCTCTTTATGATGTACTCAGTCTGACCGATGCATCCATAAAGAAGACCTGCCTGCATACTCGAAACCGTGTCATTTGTCAGGATGGTATCCGGAAGTTTCAGTTCTATCTCAGGCAATTTAGCAGTGTCGTTCCAAAGAGCATTGGCACTGATACGGATACCCGGCGCGGTGATACCATAACGGAATGAGCCGTCCTCCTCAACTAAGTCATAGGTAGTCGCGGTACCATAATCGATAACCATTACATTACCGCCATAAATAGCGTATGCTGCTGCCAGATCCACTATTCTGTCCGCACCTGCTTCTCTGGTATTTGCCAGTCTGATCTTGATACCAGTCTTGGTACCTGCTCCTACCTCCATAGGACGGATGCCGGTCAGTTTTACAATACCGTTTATCAATGAATGCATGATGGCAGGTACTACGCTCGCCACTATACATCCGTCAATGCTTTCCACAGGGAGCTGATTTATCCAGAGCTGTTCACGGATAGCTGCACTGAATTCGTCCGATGTCCTGGGAAGCTTTGTGGTGATTGCAAAGAATACCTTGAACTCGCCATTATCTATAACTGCAAAATTTGTATTTGTATTTCCAACATCTACTGCTAATAACATAAATATATTCCTCTCGTGATCCCTTGTTACTTATTAATATCGACAACTTGATTTGTTACTATAACTCTTATTTAACCGCCTCAAAATATACTATATTTTTCTATAACTGTCAACCTGATCAAAAACTATGAATGTTTTTTTCCGTTTTTAAGTCTCTCCCCATAATCTGAAAGATATTCAAGTATCTCTTGCTGTGACTGGCATTGATTTATATCACGGCGGAGCCCCGCAGAGTACGGGAAGCCCTCGGTATACCATGCTATGTGCGATCTCATCTCACGTACGGCTGTCCATTCTCCTTTTAGCTTTGTCAGCATATCAAGATGACGTGCTATCATGGTGTAGACTTCATCGAAACCGGGCTTACCAATCATGTTGGTTTTCTCTTTCTCGTCCGATTTTTCCAAGTAGTTTTTGCAGACTGATAGATTGTAGCCTTCTTTTTCTGTTGGCCTACATTGCTCGCTTATCTCATAGTTGCAAGATTCTTTATCAATTAGACCCTTTAAGTATAAATATTCTTTAATACTGCTAAATATCCACGGATTTCCCTGTGCGCCACGTGCTACCATAATCCCGTCACAGCCGGTGTATTTCAACATTCTCTCAGCATCCTGCGGTGTAAAAATATCTCCGTTTCCTATGACCGGTATGCTGACATTTTGTTTTACTGCTGCTATGATGTCCCAGTCAGCTTTTCCGCTATAGTACTGCTCCCTGGTCCTGCCGTGGACTGCTATAGCTGCTGCTCCGGCCTCTTCCATCGCTTTAGCAAATTCAGGTGCGTTTGCATCTTCTGCCGCAAAACCTTTTCGTATCTTTACTGTTACCGGTTTCTTTACTGCTTTTACCATGGCACTTACTACTTCTGCTGCCAGCTTCACATTTTTCATCATAGCGGAGCCTTCGCCGTTATTTACTACCTTAGGCACAGGACATCCCATATTTATGTCAAATATATCAAAATTTCTGTCCTCTATCCTCTTGGCTGTCTCGGCCATGATATCAGGCTCACTACCGAAAAGCTGAAGGGCGATCGGACGCTCCCTGTCATCTACAAGAAGCATGTCCTTTGTATTAGTATTATTATAATGGATCCCTTTTGCACTCACCATTTCGGTATAAATAAGATCTGCCCCCTGCTCTTTACACAGGAGGCGGAAAGGCATATCTGTTACGCCCGCCATAGGGCCGAGTGAGAGGAATCCCACATCTATGTTTCCGATTTTCATTTGCAAATTACCTTTAATACTATGTATGCTACTGTATTTACGTATCTCTCGCTCCGTTCAGGATGACACATAGGCACTGTGATCACCAGTCACTGTCCCAGTCGGTGCTACCCGAATCCCAGCTATCGTAGCTGCTGTCATAGCTGTCATAATCATCATAATCATCACTGCTTGAACTATGTGATTCCTGATAAGACTCATACGCATCACTGTCATAAAAGCTTTCCCCCCAGCTTGAATTCCAGCCGTCATCATAATAGTAGTCCTTGCCACTGTCATATATGGTATCTGTTATGCTGTTGTCAACGCCATACCAGTCATCGTAAGTATCGTCATAATAATACCAGCTGTTACCGATATGATAGTACATCGTGTCATCATATCTATAGTAACCGGACGGGTGTTTTGCACCCTTGGCAAGATAAACAGCAAGTATAATTATCGTAATCAGTATAACAATCAAAGTGAAATTGCGGCCGGACTTGGAGCCTTGTACTCTGACTCTGGAATTTCTCGTGTTAGAATAGTTGTTGCTGTTCGATTTATAAAGCGACTCATCGATACCAAGATTATTAACCGACCTTGAATTACCTGATGATCTGTTTGACATATATGGAGTACTCGATTTGCCATCAGGATATATGCCACGGTTATGGCACTCCTCTAAGAGTTTTCCATATATTTCATTTACAGCATGACGCTCATCCTTGCCCTTATATCTGATGGCTCTTGTACCGTCAGCCTTATTCTTGTAAACTACTACGTCTCCCCGATTGTCCCTGTATATACCAAACGCTTTGGGCTCCTTAAAGTCTTCACCGATAAAGAAACGCATACGAGCCAAAGGCATACCGCGTTCTGCACAGTATTCCTGAAGTTCCTCTATGGTCTGCGGATCCGTAATAATCCTTTCCGTGTCAATGACATAGAGTGGATTTGCTGCACCACAGCTGGGACATGTCTGATCGGCGGTCGAGATTGTTGAACCGCAATATTCACACTTGCAGGTTGATGCCATAGCAGTCACCTCTCTTCCTCTTCATCTTTCCTTGGCTATTATAACATCACTTTTTCGAATACACAACAGGAAGTTTGGAGAAATAGAGGCTGTTTTATAGCACCGTGAGGGATTTACAGTAGTATCTTTTATATGTTATAATGTTTCTATTATGAACGAACCTATGATTATTATAGAAAAAGAATATCAGATACCGGATGTTATCCTTGACTGGGCACAGTCTCATTCTGTGCCTGTTTTGTCATGCCACGATTTTGACTGCTTCTCTTTGAACTATGATTATATAATCGAATACTCCGATGAAATCACCATCGATTATCTCAATATGACATATTGCCATGCCCACACCCTGCATGCCACTATTGCAATTACAGGCAGGCTTATCCTCCGTGAAATCGGGACTGATGATCTCAATATCTATCAAAGACTCATCGAAGAAAACCCGGCTGTGATATCCGATAAATCCCTGTTAGGGCTCAGCGCCGAAGAGTTTAAAGAAAGACACCTGGCATATATGAAATACAGCTATCAGTTTTTAGGTTATGGGATATGGGGGATATTTTTATCCGGTGAAATCATGATCGGGATTGCCGGTCTGGACGGGACCGATAGTATTTCTCTTTCATATGCTCTTCTTGAAAAATACCGTGGACAAGGCTACGCATATGAAGCAGTTAATGAAGTTTTAAACTATGCCATCCATGATCTTGAAATCAGTCATATAAAACTGGATATAGCAAAAGACAATCTTTCATCCATAAAACTGGCAAAAAAAATCCGGAATATCTATCCTGAGATTTTGCAGATAAATATTCCGGATTAACCACCTTATTAGTAATAGTTTTTCTTCTAAAACATTCCATCTGAGAACAGCTTTAATTTAGCAAAGAAATCCTCTAAAATATATCTTGAATCCACATCCTTATAAACTCTGATAACAGGATTTCCGGGTCGGTAAGTTGAAGAAGTGTCATCATTTACATGAGGTGCAGGTGCTTCCACATAATGACCGAGTCCCGGATTTATAGCTGCTGCTATCGCAGGTGAATCTCCCAATGACCAGCTCTCTCCCTGAGTCCATCCGGCATAGGGGGATAAGTTGTAGCTGATCATATTCTCATACAGATGCTTTCCGATTTCTCCGCAAGGTAAAACCTTTAGTTTTAGCTCTGCCAAGCCCACAAGAATTGTCGTATAAACATTGGATGGGATCAGCCAGAGATTTGTACCGCTTTCAAGCACTTCATTTGCCGCAGTAATATCATTTCCCGCATTGAATTCCCTAAACGGTGCCGGCTTTTCTTCTATGCCATGTGTACCGATCCAGATGACAGTTACTTTATCTATTATGTCAGGATTTTTTCTAAAGGCTGCTGCCACATTTGTAATCGCACCCTGGCACAGGATATACAAAGGCTTATCATCAGCACGAAGTGCTTCCTCAATTATAAAATCTACAGCCTCGGAGTATTGGGCTTTTTCTGTATTGATATCAATAGATGTTACAGAAATACTTTCTGTTTCAGATAATTCTTGATATGTTGATTTGCTCAAAGGGCCCTCTTCGCCCATAAAAACAGGAACATCCATTTTCATAGCACTAAGGATGGTTTTAATCTCATTATAGCTTCTTTCCACAGAGCCTTTTTCGTTAAAATGCTCTGCAAGAATGCCTTTAACTATAAGCTTCGGGCTCAGCAGTCCCTGTACTATCGCAAACGGATCATCAGCCTCGCATGCTGCATCCGTATCAATGATTACTCTGATTTTCTTTTCATCCGGTATCTGTATCATTTTCTTCCCTCCCCAATGATTATTGAGACTACACTTTCAAGGTACTTGAAGCCTACAAGGCGATTGCCGCACCAAATGGTTTCTATATCGAATTCTCCGTTTTTCATGCGTATCAAGATGTCTCTTAAATCATCCTGATTATTTCTTTTATCTTTTGTATTAATACTATTTTTATAAACAGGCAGTAGGATTTCATGCAGCTTATCTACCTCAATATCTTCCGGCACCGGCAGATATCTATACAGCCATTTCTGATATTTGGTCTCGTCTTTATCCACAAAAAAAGCTGCAAATACACATGGTTCTTTAGTGTCAACAAATCCCATTTTCTCGTGGAGTCCAATGGAATTTTTGTTATCTTTCCTCACTGCAGATATTACATTTTCAGCTGCCTCATAACGCTCTAATTCCGAAAATACTTTTTGATACATACGGGTAGCAATCCCCTGTTTTCTGTATCCGGCTCTTACATGAACATCCCCTATGTACCATTGTTTTACATCATCAGGATTTCTGAAACAACGCAGGTATCCAGCTATTTTATTTTCGGATATATCGCTTGCAAGCACCTCAAACCACTTTACAGCATATTCGCTCTCGTACCAGTCACAAAAATCAACCTGTTTTTCTGCAGCCTCTTCGGGGGCAGATTTTACTTCCATAAAAAAATCAACCAGATCATTTCGGCGTTTTTGAGACATATTTCTGTGTGAATCTATTATTTGATATCTTATCATATTTATTTCTCGCAAATATATTAATATCTTCTATCTTATCATTCTTACAATCAAAGCAATGATAACACATATTTAGTATAACATATTAACTTTGAACGCACAGTGACATCCTCCCCTACCTATAGAGGTAGGGGCTTCCCTAACCTCTTCAGTAAGTTCAGTTCTCGTTCGATAGTCCCAACGGGCTAAGCATAAGCGAGCTAACCCCGTGTGTCCCACGGTTCTATTTTTAGGTCATGCAAATGCTATGCGCATTCCCTCATTCCTGATATTTATTGCGGCATTTACATCTCTGTCATGATGCATACCGCATTCCGGACAGTCCCACGCTCTGACAGCAAGATCTTTTGTCCCTTTGTTCACATATCCGCAGCATGAACAGGTCTGACTGCTTGCAAAGAATTTATCAACCTTAACAAGCTTCTTGCCCTGTGCTTCAAGTTTGTATTTCAAAAATGCCACAAACATCCCCCAGCCATTGTCTGAAACTGATTTACCGAAATTCAGTGCCTGTGACATAGCTTTCATGTCAAGGGCTTCTATACATACACAGTCATAGGCATTGGTTATCTGCCGTGACTGCTTATGTAAGAAGTCCTTACGCTGGTTTGATACCTTTTCATGCAGCTTGGCCACTTTGATACGCTGTTTATCACGGTTTTTCGAGCCCTTCTGCATGAGTGAAAGCTTTCTCTGTTCCTTCTTCAGTTTCATCTCGGATCGTCTATAATATCTGGGATATTGTGGTTCGTTTCCGTTACTGTCTTTATACAGTTCATGCATGGAATAATCCAGTCCCAGAAAACTGTGCAATTCTTTTTCCTCATTATTGCTTTCATACTCAAAAAGAACACTTGCATAGTATTTTCCGCTTGGGGTCTGGCTTACTGTTACGGATTTTAGTTTGTATTCACTTGGAACAGTCCTGTGCTGTTTTAACCTAACCTGTCCAATCTTAGGTAATTTCAAATATCCCTCGGATATGGCAATATTCCCGTTTATACAGACAGTTGAATAGCTGTTCCTGTTATGTTTTTTGGATTTAAATCTCGGAAATCCTGTTTTCGGCTGTTTGAAGAAGTTCTGAAAAGCAGTATCCAGATGCCGTAGCGACTGCTGTAACGATACGCTGTCCACTTCCTTTAAAAAAGCGTATTCTTCACTTTTCTTCATTTCAGCCATCTCTTTTGCACAAGCAGTGTACCCTACAGCGGTCTTGTCCTGCTCATACTGCTTTATCTTCCTGTCAAGCCAATGGTTATACACCAACCTGACACAGCCGAAAGTCTTGGCAAACAAAACTATCTGCTCATCATTAGGATATATTCTGAATTTATACGCTTTGTTTGCCACTTTGCTCACTTCCTTTTCCTGTCTTTCTGGCCTTGGCTTTCTATATACTTCTTTATCACTTCTATCGGAGCTCCACCTGTTGTCAGCAGACAGAAACTCTGGCTCCAGAAATAGTCTTTCCACAGTTTTTGCCTTATCTGTGGAAATTCTTTTTTCAAGAGTCTGCTGCTCGCGCTTTTGTATGCGTTTATGAACTTGCTTATTTCCGTATTGGGATGTGCTCTGAAAAGTATGTGTACATGATCCTTGTCATGATTCCATTCTTCAAGGGTGATATTATAATTGGGAGCAATATATTCAAATATCTCTTTTGCCCTATTGGAAATATCATTATTGAAAACCTGTCTGCGATATTTGACTACAAGTACAAGATGATAGTGTAGTAAGAATACTGAATGTGCGTTGTTATCTAGATTCAACTTATCCTACGCCTTTCCTGATTATTCGACTGAATATATTATACCACAGTTAGAACTGATAGTCAAATGGTAAGTAGTGTAATTCACGTGCAATTCATCCCCCACCTAAGAGGAAGGAGTCTTCTTGCTTAAAGAGGATAAAAATCAATAACAACTCCCCAAAGCTATACCAAAAAATATAGTTTTAGGGAGTTGTCAAACTTTATCCGATTCCCGCAAATGGGATATCATTGATCAGGCATTCCGCCGCATCTTCGATATCTTCATAGTCAAGTTCTTCACCTTCACGAGCAGCACATTCAAACTCATCTACGATGTTTTCAATCAGTACCATGTCGATGAAAAACGGCAGCTTTTCAAGCATCTCCTCCGTGAGATCGGTTTCGGTTTTGTAGCCCTTTAGTTGAAGGTCGAAGCACTGCCTCATCAGCTCAAAGCACTTAGCCGGGTCGGTTTCATGTCTCGTCCAACCTTCGTTGTGGATCCAAAGATTTGCCAGGTCAAACATATACCAGCAGTTCATGCAATTGTCAAAGTCGAATACCGTGATCGCACCGGTGTCCATGTCGACATGGTAGTTGCCATCACTATAGTCAAAATGAACCAGACCGTAGCACCCTTTGTCCGTAGGGAGTGCATGAAATGCTTCCAGACGTTTTGCGATGGCTGCTTTCAGTTCAACGTATTCGTCCGGGATCAGGCTGTTAATGTACGTCATATTGTACTTGTCGAAATAATCCGGACGAGAATGAACAGGCATATAAGCCTTGGACAATCTGTGGATCACTCCCAAGGCTTTTCCTGTGTTATAAAAATATTCGTTTAGTGATACTCCTTCCCTGTAACGGTATCCGTTATCCGCAAGCAGTATCCCTTTGGCGTAAGCAAAAAGAGAAATAAAAACCGGGGCTGCAGCACCATTACCGGTTGTATCAGGATCAGTTTCCGCCCCGGCCACATCAATAACTTCAACAAGCCTGCCGTTCACACTGGGGATCACATCCGCCACAGGTGCTCCGTTGCTAGCTAAGAATTGAACAAACTCCGTTTCCGCAAGATAGTCATTTTCGCTCCGGTCTCCTGTGTCAGAGATACGAAGAATATATTCTTTTTCCCTGTTCCGGCTGACTATCACGATCCGGTTTCTGCCGCCTTCATGGCCGGAAACCGGAGTGAATATGCAATCCTCCAACGGATATAGTTTTTGAGCTTGTTCAATAATCTGTTCCAATCAGATACCTACCTTTCGTTCATTCTTTACAACGTATAATTATACCTTGTTCCCGCGCCATATAAGACAGAGAACCGTCCGAGACCACTGAAAAAGTAGGGGTTTTATGCTGCTTTTTCCTGGCGGATATAACCATTTCTTCGGGATACTGCATTATCTTTATGTATGATCCTCCAGAATCTTCAATGCTTCTTTATAATCCTGCCCGAGGATTTCCTGCACTTTTTGAAAATCATATTTCTCGTGCAGTCTTGTCTGAACTTTCAGAAATTCCTTCTTTCCGTACTTCCTGATATAAAGTGATTGGGCTTTAGCCGCGTTTGCCCCGTCATTGGACTTCGTAAAGAATCCCTTATCGCAGTTTTCAAGTTCACTACATTCGTAGCATCCGTCCATATTCTTTTCATTGCAGCACTTTACATTAGGGCATATCCTTCCTTCGGAACATGTTGCAAAAGAGCAGACGTTGTACTCTGTTCTGCAGCCCCCACACCACTCACCAAGAAAACAATGATCGCAGGACAGTCCGCAGAATGCAACCGGATTCACACCTTTTCTGGCCAACTTGCATATCCGGTTCTTGATTCGCCTCATAGCTTCGATATGCATAATCCAGTGTCTGGAAAACGGCATCTGAATAAGGCCCTTTACATCCTTGCCGCACCAATAATCGATCAGCCAGAATGCATTTTCATCCTCGCTGACACATTTGCTTTCAATCAATTTCTGCTTTGTTTCTTCTGTAAACTTTTTCTTTAAATCTTTGTATTGTAATTGCAGAAGAATCTGATTGCTTGATTCTTTTACCGTCTTCGAATATAAGTAAAGCTCCTGTATATTCAGTTTCTTTGAAAACTTCGCTATATCTTTTCCTTCAAGTTCATTCCCGGTTGTAATGATCGGAGAGGCGATTTTTTCAAAAAACTTATCATAGAACAGTATCTGCTCATCCCCTGCGATCATTTCATGTGCCACAATATCCTCAATCCGGAATATATGCCAAATGGAATAGGCAAGTGTCTTGCAGTGATATCCAGCAGCTCCCGGAAAAGGCATCAGAGAAAATGCCTCGTCCGGATATGTTTCCGCAATCTGTGTTATCTGGACAAACATCTCTTCCCGGAATTCTATGAGCTTCTTTATTGCCTCTTTGAATGATGCTTCTTTTGCCAGAAGCGTCTGTATTTCTTTATTCTTATATGCCCAGTCCTTATCCACGAACGAAACACTCCTTCTACAAATACTCTTTATGAAATCTTTTCATCTGTAAGACAGAGAACCGTCCCCTGTCTTATTCCCGCGCCAAATATGCATAAAGCGTTATCCACTTGTTCTCTTCTCCGACGTTTCCGGCCTTGAAAGCCGGTACACTTTTGGATGCCGTCAGCACATATCTTCCGTTTTCCATCCTGTACTGATCAAGGACCTTGTATCCGGTCTGCATGGCTTCTGAATCAGGTGCACATCCCAATACGCGCAGGGCATATACAATCTGGTGCGCTCCTATCTTTATGGGATCGGGAGGATAGAATGTCCCTAACATCACATCTACCATAGGAGTTTTCATATCGTCTGTCCGGTAGAAAATATTGCGTTTGGTAAAGTAATGTACCAAGGCATCCGCACATTTCGGTCTATAACCTTTAAGCGAAAGCTCAGCAACCAGCAGTAAATATTCCACCGTCAGGCGCGCGCAGCTCTTATGAGGTTTCTTCGGATCATTAATCTTTTTGTTGGTGCTGATGCACCCGAAGCCGCCGTCATCCTTGACCAGCTTAAGAACGGAATCAGTCTCATTCCTAACGATATCCTCAGTATAATACCCAAGCTTTACCAGGTTCCTGAGAAGAAGGGGTTCACCGCAAAGCATTTTAAATCCGGTGCTTTCAATCAAAGAGAATACTTCATTGTCTATATCTTTGCCGATATCCTCTCTTGTCAGTCCCCATTCGGCAAAGCCCAGGATCGCATCATACTTATCCCAGTTCTTTTCTTTCCTAAGTTTCCTGAGTCCGCGCTCATATACTTTGCTGCCAATAAGATCTTTTTTGCACGCTATGACATTTTCATCATTGTCCGGTAAATGTTTATACTCCTTCAGAGTTCTGAGCCTTACCTCCGGATTTATATCTTCCAAAAGCCAATTCAAAATAGTTTGATCCATTTTTCTCACCCTTCCTGACATTTTGGGACCCGTCCCCATGGTTCACTTTTTCTTTACAGGGATCCAGATAGCAGCGTGATAATCCGGAGCACTCGGGTCTCCGTCGCCATACCACTCAATGTTGGCGCGGCCCGGGAACTCAAAATCAGGATTTCCCGGAAGCCATTCTTTCCATATTTTTGTATTTACATCCTGAAGTGCTTTGGGACATGGACCATAGCAATCAAAGATCGCCCAGTCAAAACCCGGAAACTCATAAACGGTCATACCTTCAGGAACTTCGCCGCCCTTGTAAATGCCTGCAACAATATAACTGAACTTTCCGTCACCGACATCATCAACACAAACACCGTATTCACCGATGTTGTTATCTACGATTGCTTTTTCTATATCATTTGTCGGTGTATTACCATTCCAGACGTTGTCCGCGTATTTTTCTCTGATTTCATCCCAAAACTTTGGAATCTCTACATAAGAAGTCTCTCCGTCAAATACCCTTGCAAACCCTATCACCTTAAACCCGGCCATAGTTTTAATCTTATAATCCATCTGATTACCTCCGTGAATAGAAATTTCGATTTTCAGAGGAAGAAATGCTTTGATCGGTGCGCCTTCCCGCACCTGGGACGGGCTTACACCATGAAAGCGTGAAAAGGCTTTTGTAAAGCTTTCAGGTGTTTCATAGCAGTAACGGAACGCAATATCGATTATTTTTTCATCTTTTTTCTGAAGGTCCAATGCCGCCTTGTACAGCCTGCGGTTCCTGATATATTCACCCAGTCCGTACCTGGTCATCA
>JAEEGH010018198.1_pt1 | contig 14880 bp, 14 predicted proteins | sample 9134181 | NCBI WGS metagenome assembly JAEEGH01 (sample SAMN16246544, study PRJNA631951) | gut metagenome | biome: gut microbiome; feature: rumen; material: DP-attached | host: Bos | place: Iran: Karaj | collected 2018-10 | reverse complement strand
TGACGGAAGAGGAACTGGAAGCCGCAGGAATTGCGGGCGGCATGATCCGCATCTCTGTGGGTTTGGAAAGTATCGATGATCTGATCGAAGATTTTGGCAGCGCACTAAAAGCAATCGGTTTATAGTCAGCAGCATGAAATTCTACATCGTCGACGCATTCGCGGAAGCAAAGTATCAGGGCAACCAGGTGGCGATCTTTACCCCGGACGGCCCGCTCAGCACGGAAGAGATGCAGAAGATCGCGCAGGAAATGCATTTTTCCGAGACCACGTTCATCACGTCCGGCAAACAGGAGAACGGCGGCTACGACGTGCGCATCTTTACGCCGGCGATCGAGGTGCCCTTCGCGGGTCATCCCACGATCGGTATGTCCCACGTCATCCATACGGTGCTGGAAGGCGGCGAAGGGGACCACGTCTATCTGAATCTGAAGGTCGGCCAGATCCCCGTCGAGGTAAAGGACGGCGTTTACACCATGCTGCAGAATCAGCCGGAATTCGGCATGTTCGCGGATAAATCCAGAGTTGCCGAAGTTCTGAGCATCTCGGAAGACGATATCGACGAGAACTATCCTGTCCAGTGGGCGTCCACCGGGCTGGAAGCGTTCTGCATCCCCGTAAAGAGCACGGACGTCCTTAGCCGCTGCATGGTCAACCATCCGGCGTTCACCCGGTACCACAAGGACTTCTGGAAGTGCAACATGCTGGCTTTTACGAAGGTGGAAGGCGGGCTGCAGGCCAGATGCTTCATGGATGACCCCGGCTATCAGGAAGATCCTGCGACTGGCAGCGCCAACGGTGATCTGGCGGGTTATCTGCTGAAATATAAGTATTTCGGGGAGCAGGATACCATCGACTACGTGGTCAAACAGGGCTTCGAGATGGGCAGACCATCCATCCTGAACGTCCACGCCTCCCTGATCGGAGGCGTCTATACCATCAAGGTCGGCGGCAAGGCGGTCATCTGCGGCGAAGGCACCTGGCGTTAGGTTGCGATTGCAAACGCGCGGTTAAACCATTAAAATTGAATCAGGAAAGCTGTTAGGGCTCCCGGACGCTTCCGGGAGCCTGTTTTTACGATAAGGAGACTGCCATGAAGAGTTTAACGGATCTGTTCCGGATGGGCTACGGCCCATCCAGTTCCCATACCATGGGACCGGCGAGAGCCGCGGCGATCGCGAAAGAAAAGAGTCCGGACGCGGACGGCTTCCGGGTCATCCTGTATTCGTCCCTGGCCAAGACCGGCAAAGGCCATATGACGGACGCGGTGCTGCGCCAGGTACTGGCCCCGGTGCCCTCGGAGATCGTGTTCGATCTGGATACGCCCACGCCGGAGCATCCCAACACGATGGAGATCATCGCCTTTAAAGGCGGCGAGGAGAGCGGCCGTTTCCGCATCCGCAGCGTAGGCGGTGGAGCGATCCAGATGGACGGCTTTCAGGAGGCGGAAGCGCCGGAGGTCTATCCGGAAAAGGATTTCGAGGAGATCTACCAGCTCTGCAAAAAAGAGGGCCTGAGGCTCTGGCAGTACGTGGAGAAAAACGAAGGTCCGGAGATCTGGCCCTTCCTGGCGGAAGTATGGCAGACCATGAAAACGGCTGTGGAAGAAGGCCTGAAGCAGGAGGGCACGCTTCCCGGAGGACTGGACGTGCAGAGAAGGGCGGCGGCGCTCTACAACCAATACAATCCGAACGAAGCGCCGGAGACGAGGGAGAACCGCATGGTCTGCGCCTACGCCTTCGCCGTGTCCGAACAGAACGCCGGCGGCGGCCGGGTCGTGACCGCTCCCACCTGCGGCTCCTGCGGCGTGGTCCCCGCCGTGCTCTATTATTACCAGAACAAGCTGGGTCTTCCGGATTCGGTTATCCTGAAGGCGCTGGCGACCGGCGGGGTCATCGGCAACGTCATCAAGACCAACGCGTCCATCTCCGGCGCGGAATGCGGCTGCCAGGCGGAGGTCGGCACAGCCTGCTGCATGGCGTCCGCGGCTCTGGCGGAGATCAACGGGCTCGCTTTGGAGCAGGTGGAGTATTCGGCGGAAGTCTCTATGGAGCATATGCTGGGCCTCACCTGCGACCCCATCGACGGCCTGGTGCAGATCCCCTGCATCGAGCGCAACGCCGTGGCCGCCATGCGTTCCATCAACGCGGTGTCCATCGCGACCTTCCTCACCAGTTCCCGCAAGATCTCCTTCGACACGGTGGTGGAGACCATGTATCAGACCGGTCTGGACATGAACGCCCGCTACCGCGAGACGGCGGAAGGCGGCCTGGCGAAATTCTACAGACCGGGGGAATAGCGTGAGTCTAAAAGAAAAGAAACTGTTCCTGCTGGACATGGACGGCACGATCTACCTGAGCGATACGCTGTTCGACGGCACGCTGGACTTTCTGGCGTACGTGAAGCGTACCGGCGGCAGGTACATTTTCCTGACGAACAATTCGTCCCGGGGAACGGACAAATACATAGAGCGCATGCAGGGCTTCGGGATCGAGGCGGACCCGGATGATTTCGTCACGTCTACGGATGCGACGATCCGTTATCTGAAGGGTAAGTATGACCCACAGACGTGCTATTACGTCTGCGGTACGCAGTCGCTGAAAGACCAGCTGACCGGCGCAGGCCTGCTGCTGTCGGAGAGCGCGGAGGAGGGGGCGGACGTCGTCCTGCTGGGCTTCGATACGGAACTGACGTACCGCAAACTCGAGGACTGCTGCATCCTGCTGAACCGCGGCGCGGACTACGTCGCCACCCATCCGGACCTGGTGTGCCCGGTGTGGTACGGCAGCGCCCCGGACTGCGGCAGCGTCATCGAAATGCTCGCGACAGCCACCGGGCGCAGGCCCCTCGTCATCGGAAAGCCCAAACCGGCCATGGTGGAACTCGCCATGGAAAAGACCGGCTTCGGTCCGGCGCAGACCGTCGTGATCGGAGACCGCCTGTACACCGACATCGCCTGCGGGGTCAACGCCGGCGTGGACACGATCTTCGTGCTGTCCGGCGAAGGCACGGTCAGCGATATCGAAAAATATCACGTTCAGCCGACGTATATCATGAGCGGCATCCGGGAAGTGCTGAGCGAACTGGAAAAGGAGAACGGAGCATGAAACTCAACAACAAACGCACCATCCTCGTGGGCCTCGCGTTCCTGTCCATCTGCGCGTTCTGGCAGATGTACGACAACGTGGTGCCCCTGATCCTGACGAACACGTTCCACCTGAACGAGACGTTCTCCGGCGCCATCATGGCGGCGGACAACATTCTGGCGCTGTTCCTGCTGCCACTCTTCGGCGGTCTGTCGGACAAAACGGACACGAGGATCGGCAAGCGCATGCCGTTCATCCTGTTCGGCACCGGCATCGCCGTCATCCTGCTGAACGTCCTGCCGCTGCTGGACAACGGCTATTTCGCGGCTCCGGGCACGTTCAAGATGGTCTCGTTCGTCATCGTGCTGGCGCTGCTGCTGATCGCCATGGGCATCTACCGGTCCCCGGCGGTCGCGCTCATGCCCGACGTTACGCCGAAACCCCTGCGCTCCAAGGCGAACGCCATCATCAATCTGATGGGCGCCGTCGGCGGCATGATCTATCTGGCGCTGGCTGCCGTGCTGTATCCGAACAAGAAGGTCGCGGGCCTCGAACACGTGAACTACCAGCCGCTGTTCATGATCGTCGCGGCGATCATGTTCGTGTCCGTCGGCATCCTGTTCCTGACGATCAAGGAGCCGAAGCTGACCGCGGAGAACCGGGCGCTGGAGGAACAGCACCCCGAATGGAACCTGGCGGAAGACGACGGTTCCGGCGGCGAAGTGCTGCCGCCGCAGGTCAAGACGAGCCTGGGTTTCCTGCTGGCGTCCATCGCGCTGTGGTTCATCGGTTACAACGGGGTCACGACGTGGTTCACCACGTACGTCAGCCAGGTGATGGGGCAGGCGCTGGGCGGCGCGTCCACCTGCCTGCTGATCGCGACGGCGGGCGCCATCGTTTCCTACATCCCCATCGGCGCGCTGGCTTCGAAGATCGGCCGCAAAAAGACCATCATGGGCGGCATCGTGCTGCTGGCGGTCTGCTTCGCGCTGGGCTACGTGCTGACCACGACCTACAGTTCCATCAACGTCGTCATGTTCATCGTGTTCGCGCTCGTCGGCCTGGCCTGGGCCGCGATCAACGTCAATTCGCTGCCCATGGTCGTGGAGATGTGCAGGGGAAGCGACATCGGCAAATTCACCGGCTATTACTACACGGCTTCCATGGCGGCGCAGATCGTCACCCCCATCCTGGCCGGCACGCTGATGCGCAGCGTGAGCTATAAGATCCTGTTCCCCTACGCGGCCGTTTTCGTAGCGCTGAGCTTCCTGACCATGACCCGCGTGCAGCACGGCGACAACCGGCCGGAAGCGAAGAAGGGACTGAACGCATACGAGGAGATGGATGACTGATGCTGTTGGACGCGATCATCAAAGGAAGAAGAGACCACGTGCTGTGGCGGCAGCTGAAGGGCTGGCGCTACGCGCACCGCGGCTATCACGATAAACCGCAGATCCCGGAAAACTCGCTGCCGGCGTTCCGCCGCGCCATCGAGCATGGCTGGGGGGCGGAGCTGGACGTGCATCTGTTGAAAGACGGCACGCTGGCTGTGTTCCACGACTCGCAGCTCGCCCGCTGCACGGGAGAAGAGGGCATTCTCGAGGATCTGACGTACGGGGAGATGAAGGCGCTGCGTCTCGAGGGCACGGACGAACAGATCCCAACATTCGACGAGGTGCTGGCGCTGTTCGAAGGCAAGGCGCCGCTGATCATCGAACTGAAGACCTACAAGGGCAATCACCGGGCGCTTGCAGAAGCGGTGTGCAGAAGGCTGGACCGCTATTACGGCCTGTTCTGCATCGAGTCGTTCGACCCGAGGGCCGTCGCGGACGTAAAGGAACTGAGACCCGCGATCTGCCGCGGCCAGCTGGCTTCGGATTTCATGAAGGATCCCGAAGACCTGCCGCTGTACCAGCGGATCATCCTGACGAACCTGCTGCTGAACGTCAAAGCGCGGCCGGACTTTATCGCGTTTAAATTCGAAGACCGCTTCTGCCGCTGCAACCGCCGCGCGGTCGACAAACTCGGCCTGCAGGAGGTCTCGTGGACGATACGGAACAAGGAAGATCTGAATACGGTCGAGGAAGCGGGAGCCATCCCCATCTTCGAGACGTTCGACCCGGATGCATAACAACGAGGAGGCACACATGAAGACAGCACAGCAATATAAGGACAGTTTGCGCGAGCGGAACGTCCGCGTGTACATCAAAGGCGAACTGCAGGATCCGAAGACGCTCATCGACCACCCCTTTGTGAAGGGGCACGTGGCGTCGGCCGCCATGACCTACGCCCTGGCGAACAGCAAGGACTACGAGGGACTCTGTACGGCTACATCCCACCTGACGGGGCATAAGATCAACCGCTTTACGCACATCCACCAGAGCGTGGACGACCTGCTGATCAAGATCAAAATGCTGCGCATGATCTCCCAGAAGACCGGCACCTGTTATCAGCGCTGCGTGGGCTTCGACGCGCTGAACGCGACGTACAGCGTCACGTACGAGATCGATCAGAAATACGGCACGGATTACCACGAACGGTTCAAAAAGTTCCTGACCTACGTCCAGGACAACGACCTGATGCTGGCCGGCGCGATGACGGACGTCAAGGGCGACCGGTCCCTGCGTCCCGGACAGCAGAAAGATCCGGACCTGTTCGTGCACGTGGTCGAAAAGCGGGACGACGGCGTCGTCATCCGGGGCTGCAAGGCTCACATGACCGGCATGGTCAATTCGCACGAGATGCTCATCATGCCGACCATGGGGATGAAGCCCGGCGAAGAGGAATACGCGATCTGCTGCGCGCTGCCGACAGACGCTCCGGGGGTCACGCACATCTTCGGGCGCCAGACGAACGACGACAGAAAATGCGGCGGCGACATCGACCAGGGCAACGCCCAGTTCGGCATCGTCGGCGGCGAATGTCTGACCGTCCTCGACAACGTGTTCGTTCCCTGGGAGAGGGTGTTCATGTGCGGCGAGATCGAGTTTTCCGGCATGCTCGTGGACCGCTTCGCCTGCTATCACAGAAGCAACTACGGCGCCTGCAAGGGCGGCGTTTCCGACGTCGTGATCGGCGCGGCAGCCCTGATGGCCGACTACAGCGGCTACGGCAAGGCGAGCCACATCAAAGATAAGCTGAATGAGATGATCCATATGAACGAGACGATCTACGCCTGTTCGCTGGCGTGTTCCTGCCAGGGCACCTGCACCGCGGCCGGCTCGTATTACGTGGATCCGCTGCTCGCCAACGTCTGCAAGCACAACGTCACGAAGATCATCTACGACATCGACCGCCTGGCGCAGGATATCGCCGGCGGCATCATCGCGACCATGCCTTCCGAAGAGGATCTCAGAAATCCCGAGATCGGCGGCTACGTCGAAAAGTATCTGCGCGGCGTGGAGTCCGTCCCGACGGAAGACCGCATGCGCGTCGCGAGACTGGTCGAGAACATGACCGGCGGAACGGCTCTCGCGGAGAGCATGCACGGCGCGGGTTCGCCCCAGGCGCAGAAGGTCATGTACGCCAAGCTTTCCGGCCTCGAGGAAAAGAAGAAGTTCGCAGCCCGCATCGCCGGCATCAAGGGAAGCGAAGAGTAGAAAGGAGATCCCATGTCCATCGTAGCGATCCAGAAAACAGCATCCGACAGTTTCGAAGACATCAAGAAGGCCGTTGCGAAAGTCGTCGCGGACATCGGCGGTCTCGAGGATATCATTAAGCCCGGATACAAAGTCATTATCAAGCCCAATCTCGTGGCGACTCCGACAGACCGCCTGTCCGGCGGCGTCACCCGCTGGGAAGTCTGCATGGCCCTGTACGAGATGGTGCAGGCGATCGGCGCGACGCCCATCCTGGCGGAATCCTCCGCCTGCGGGGTCAATACCGAAGACGTCATCAGGAAGTGCGGCTATCAGGATCTGAGGGATCAGGGCATCCCGTTCATCAATCTGAAGGACAAAGCGAATCCGGTCTGCTCCATGCCCATGAAGAGCGGCACCATTCTGAAGTCCTTCCAGACCTGGGAACTCGTGCGCGACGCGGACGCCATCATCACCGTGCCCGTGCTGAAGACCCACGACCAGACGGAGATCACGCTGGGGATGAAAAACTGCAAAGGCCTGCTCTGTGACCCGCAGAAGAAGGAATTCCACACGAAAGGCCTCGTGGATTCCGTGTGCGATCTCGTCGAAACGCTCAAACCGTGCCTCGAGATCATCGACGGCACCTACGGCCAGCAGGGTCTCGGGCCGATCTACGGCGAGACGAAGAAAATGGATCTGATCATCGGGTCCAAGGACCTGGTCGCCTGCGAGACCGTCGCGGGACTCATCATGGGATACGAACCCGAAGAGGTGATGATCACCCGGGAGGCGTACAAGCGGGGCCTCGGCGAGATGGATCTCGCGAAGATCGAGGTCGTCGGCAAGCAGATCGACGAGGTGAAAAGCCGTTTCAAGAGGACGAGCGAAGTGGAGATCGAGGGCATGCCGAAGAGCTGTAACCTGATCTTCGACTATCAGGCCTGCACCGGCTGTCACAACACGGTCATCAGCTCGCTGTTCGACATGAAGGGCGAAGGGCTGATGGACTATCTGGAAAATATGAATATCGTCGTCGGTCCGGTCAGGGCGGATAAACTGCCGGAAGGCGCGAACGCTGAAAACACAGTCACGATCGGCATCTGCGCGAAGAAGAGCGTCGGAGACGCGCTCGGTCTGCGCAACGCCGTCGGCTGCCCGCCCAACAACGCGACCGTCGTACAGGCGATCCTGGGCGACCGCAGGGAGTACGGCACCCGGTACGCGTCGAAGGAAGAGTAGGCGGATATCGTGAAAACAAGAAAAAAGAGCGGCTGCGCGGCCGCTCTTTTGTTATCGACAGTTTCTCTTATTCGTTGTCCTTCATCACGCGCAGGAAGTTGCCGTGGCAGATCTTGTCGATCTCGTCGTCCGTAAACTTTCCTTCCAGCGCGGCCACGACCTGCGGGAAGCCCGCGAAATCGCCGAACTCCAGCTTGCTGGAGATGCCGTCGAAGTCGGAACCGAAGGCCAGCGCTTCGATGCCCGCTTTTTCCTTCATGTATTCCAGATGCTTTACGATGTCCGCGATGGACGTGTATTCGGTCTCTTCCTCGTGCAGGAACGCGTCGTAGAAATTGACGCCTACGACGCCGCCGGCTTCGCCCAGGGCCTTCAGCTGTTCGTCCGTCAGGTTTCTGGGATGATCGCACAGCGCTCTCGCGCAGGAATGGCTGGCCGCGAAGGGCTTCGTGCTGGTCTTCGCAACGCCCCAGAACCCGCCTTCGTTCAGGTGGGAAACGTCCACGACGATCCCGTATTCGTTCATCTTACGGATCGCGTCGTAGCCGAAGGGCTTCAGACCCATCATATGTTCGCTGAAATCTCTTCTGTTGGGGTAGCCCATGCAGTTTTCGTTGTTCCAGATGAGGCTCGCCATGCGCACGCCGTCTTCCTTCATCTCGTCGATGCGCTCCATCCTGCCTTCCACGAAGATGGAATCCTCCACGGTGAGGATGGCGGACAGCATGCCTTCCGCTTTGTTCTTTTCGATGTCCGCGACCGTTCTCGCCTGACGGATGACGTCGCTGTTGTCCTTCATGGCCTGGAAGAAGAACTTCTTCGCGGTCTTATAGTAATCGTAATAATCCACGCCGGCTACGTGGTGGCGCTCCGCGGCTTTTCCCGTAGGGATCCAGATGGCGAAGCACTGCGCCAGGCTGCCGCCCGCGGCCAGTTTGTCCAGGGAAATATGGCCGTCTCCGCTGCGGAAATCAGCTCCGTTGGTGACGCATTCGACGATGGTGTCGCAATGCAGATCGATGATATTGAAGTTTTTCATGGATGATGACCTTTCTGTGCGGAGCAGGCAGAAATACGCTTCGCACAAATAATATTTTAGCGATTGAGAAGCGGGGGCGCAAGGCATATAATAAAAATGTACTACGTTAATCCGTGCGTTTTTCATTGAGAAAAGGAGCGAAAATCATATGAATATGGTCAGCGAGATCAAAGGAAAGCACCTGTGGTTCGACGGCTGCGATACCGTGGAACTGGCGAAGGAATTCGGCACGCCTCTGTACGTGTATTCCAAGACGGATATCGTTTCGAGGATCAACGAGCTGAAGGACTGCTGGATCAAGCCTTATCCCAAGAACCGCATCGCATACGCCGCCAAGGCGTTCTGCTGCATGGGCATGTATAAACTGTGCGAGAACGAAGGCATCTCCATGGACGTCGTATCCGGCGGCGAGCTGTACACGGCCATGAAGGCCGGCATCAATCCCGCGAAGCTGGAATTCAACGGCAACAACAAACTGCCGAAGGAACTGGAGGCAGCCATCGATTACGGCGTGGAGCGCATCGTCATCGACGGCGTGCAGGAGCTCGAACTCATCGAATCCATCTGCAAAAAGCTGGGCAAGAAGACCGACATCCTGATCCGGGTCACGCCCTGCGTCGAAGTCGATACCCACGACTTTATCGTGACCGGCCGCAAAGACTCCAAGTTCGGCCTGAACATCGAGCCGGAATTCATCTTCCCGTACGTGAAGAGAGCCATCGATTCCGAATACGTGAACTTCCACGGCTTCCACTTCCATCTGGGCTCCCAGCTGTTCGACGTCAAACCGTTCCTCGACGCGACGGCAGTCATGCTGCAGCTTATGAAGGATACCCGCGAAAAGTTCGGATTCGTCTGTGACGAACTGAACATCGGCGGCGGCCCCGGCGTCACCTACATCAACGAAGAGAGACCGCCTTACCGCTACTTCTACGATCCCGTCCTCGAGAAGGTCGAGGCGTTCTGCAAGGCGGAGGATTATCCGATGCCGGCCATGATCTGCGAACCCGGCAGATCCATCGTGGCGGAAGCTGGCCTGCAGCTGTATACCGTGGGCATGACCAAAGAGGTCATCGGCATCCGCAAGTACGCCGCCATCGACGGCGGTATGCCCGACAACATCCGCCCGGCTCTGTACGGCGCGAAGTACAAGGGCATTGTCGCGAACCGTGCGGACGAACCGGCCGACGAGACCGTTACGATCTGCGGCAAGTGCTGCGAAGGCGACTCCGACATGATCATCAAGGACGCCCCGTTCGCGATGCCCAAAACCGGCGACATCATCGCGGTGTTCTCCACCGGCGCCTACGGCTACTCCATGGCCAACAATTACAACCGCAACCCCATCCCGGGCGTCATCCTGGTGGAGAAGGGAAAGGCGGAATGGATGGTCAAACCGCAGACCTACGAGCAGATGATCTGCTGCGACGTCATCCCCGAATCGCTGAAGTAATACCGTTTTGGCAACAGAAAAGCCGGTCCCGCGGGACCGGCTTTTTGGTGTTTCTCGTTTAGTGCTTCGTCCAGTCCAGGTTGAGGGATTGGGTAAAGCGGGTGGCTTCCTTGGGATCTTTTTCCCGCAGGGGCACGTAGTCTTCGCCGAACAGGTCTTCGAGCTTCAGCGCCTGGAAGGGCTTGAACGGGTCGTCGCGCTTGACTTCCTTTTCCAGATCCTGCAGGATCTCCTTGCGCTCTTCCGCTTCGCCTCCCGATGCTTCCAGTTCCGGCTCGGGCAGTTCGACGGGTTCGAATTCCACGGTCTCCAGGCCTTCTTCGATCTTCTCGATGTTCACCGCGGCGCGCTTCGCCAGCGGATCTTCGATCTCAGGGGCAGGGGCGGGCTCCGCTTCGGCTGCGGCTGCTTCCTCCTCCAGCTTTCTGGCGCGCAGGGAGGGAATATTCTCCGGACGGGTCCACACCGGCGCTTTGGCTTTCTCGAGGATCTCTTCTTCCACCGCCGGTTCTTCTGCAGCGGGCTCTTCCGCCGGAGTTTCGACGGGAACCTCCTCTACAGGAGCTTCTTCGGCCGGCGCGGTCTTCGGACGCAGGACTTCCGTTACGGGAAGTTCGTCCTCGAACGATTCCGCGGGGGAGGGTTCCACAGGAGCGGGCTCCGTGACCGGCGCGGCTGCCGGTTCTTCCGCCAGAGTCCTGATCTCTTCGACTTCCTCCGGCGTGAATTCCATCGTCGCTTCCGACGCGGGGCGGCGGGCAGCTCTTCTTTCCTGCAGTTCCTGCATCTTGGCGGCTCTCTGTTCCGCCAGTCTGCGCTTTTCCAGGCGTCTCTGCTCTTCGCGCTGTTCTTCTCTTTCGTGCCAGCTCGTGCTGCGGTTCGCGTTTCTCTGCTTGCGTTCCGCTTCTTTCGCGGTCTTTCTGGCTTCGGCTCTTTCCTGCGCTTCGATCTCGCGGTCCGTCAGCTCGTGCTTGCGCATGTACATGGAATATACGAGCTGGGACAGTCCGTTGACGATGAAAGCGGCGCCCACGAGGAACATGGGGTTCATGTACGTCGTAAGGGAGGGCATCAGCATGATGACGCCCAGAATGGTGCCGGCCAGCGCCAGCGGCATGATCTTCGCCCAGTCCTTCGGACGGTAGCGGCTGACCGCGAAACTCTGCGAGACGCGCGTGACTCCGGAAAGGGTCATCCAGGTGCCGAAGAACAGCGTGACCATGGCGTCCATGACCTCGTTGTTGAGCACGGCGAAACCGAACAGCGTCGTGACCATGCCTTCCACCAGCACGGTGTCGGGCAGGCGGCCCACTTTTCCGGAAATGATGTAAGAGCCCAGAATGCACAGGCCTGAGATCAGCATGACGAGTCCCAGGATGAAGGCGAGCCCCGTAAACGCGTTCGAATAAAAGGCAAATGTAAAGGCACCTGCGACAGCGAGCAGCATGCCGGATATGACAATCAGGATCCTCATAATCGTTCCTTTCTGAAAACTAAATAATTATATAGAAACGCGGGCCATAAGTCAAATCTGCGGCTTGCAAGCGGGGCGCCTTTGTATTATCCTTAAACTTGAGAAAATATGCGTTTTAAGGGACAGGAGGGAACTCATGACTGAATACAGACCGATCAAAGAAGGCAAAGTACGCGAGATCTACGATATCGGAGATCATCTGATCCTGGTCGCGACCGACCGCATCAGCTGCTTCGACGTGATCCTGCACAATACGGTGAATCTGAAGGGGAAAGTGCTGACGCAGATGTCGAAATTCTGGTTCGACCTGACCAAGGACATCGTCCCCAATCATATGGTCTCCACCGACGTGAACGACATGCCCGAGTTCTTCCGCCAGCCCCGCTTCGACGGCAACAGCATGATGGTCAAGAAGCTGACGATGCTGCCTGTCGAGTGCGTCGTCCGCGGCTATATCACCGGCAGCGGCTGGGCCAGTTATCAGAAGGACGGCACGGTCTGCGGCATCGAACTGCCGAAGGGCCTGAAGGAGTCCGAGAAACTTCCCGAACCCATCTATACGCCGTCCACGAAAGCGGATCTGGGCGACCACGACATGAATATCTCTTTCATGGAGAGCGTGGAATGGCTGGAAGACCGCTTCCCGGGTCACGGATACGAATACGCCGCGAAGCTGCGCGACCTGACGCTGGCGCTGTACAAGAAGTGCGCCGCTTACGCGCTGGAGAAGGGCATCATCATCGCGGATACCAAGTTCGAGTTCGGTCTGAACGAAGAGGGCGAGATCGTGCTGGGCGACGAGATGCTGACGCCCGACAGCTCCCGCTTCTGGCCGCTGGAAGGCTACGAAGCCGGCAGGAGCCAGCCGTCCTTCGACAAGCAGTTTGCCCGCGACTGGCTGAAGGCCAACGATCACGACTGGACGCTGCCGCAGGACATCGTCGACAAGACCATCGCCAAGTATCTGCAGGCTTACGAGCTGCTGACCGGCAAGCCGCTGGAATAAAAAAGCAAGACCGCTCCCCTGTGGTTTTGCGCGAACAAATGATATAATCTATAACGATGCGGGCAGCGGTCTTTCGTTACCCGTATCGTACCGCTAAATGAGTCCCATAAATGGGTCAAAAAAGAAAAAGGAGTAAGAATTAGAGATGGCTGGAGTAATTTTCGGAATCATTATCGTATTGCTGCTCATCATCCTCGCGATCCGCTGCATCTGCATCGTACCGCAGGCGAGCGCATGGATCGTGGAAGCGCTGGGTCAGTACAGAGCGACCTGGGGCGCGGGCCTGCACTTCAAGGTGCCCATCATCCACAGAGTCGTCAAGAAAGTCTCCCTGAAGGAGCAGGTCGCGGACTTCGAACCGCAGCCCGTGATCACGAAGGATAACGTCACCATGATGGTCGACTCCGTCGTGTTCTTCTACATCTTCGACGCCAAGCTGTTCGCTTACGGCGTGGAGCGCCCGATCGCCGCGATCGAAAACCTGTCCGCCACGACCCTGCGTAACATCATCGGTTCCATGACCCTCGACGAAACGCTGACGAGCCGCGACGACATCAACAGCCGCATCACCGCGATCCTGGACAACGCCACCGACAAGTGGGGCATCAAGGTCAGCCGCGTAGAGGTCAAGAACATCGCGCCGCCCAGAAGCATCCAGGAAGCGATGGAAAAGCAGATGAAGGCAGAGCGTGAAAAGAGAGAAGCGATCCTGACCGCCGAAGGTAAGAAGCAGTCCGCGATCACGCTGGCAGAAGGTGAAAAGGAAGCCGCGATCCTGCGCGCAGAAGCCGTCAAGCAGCAGCGCATCCGCGAAGCGGAAGGTGAAGCAGAAGCTCTGCTCGCCGTTCAGAAAGCCAGAGCGGAAGGTATCCGCATGATCAACGACGCCGCTCCGTCCGCAGGCTACCTGACTATGGAGAGCTACAAGGCCGCCGAAAAGATGGCGGACGGCCAGGCCACGAAGATCATCGTTCCCTCCGACATCGCCAACCTGGCAGGCACGCTCGGCGCGCTGTCTGCGGTCGTCAAGGAACCGAACGAAGCCAAGGGAGAATAGTTCATGGATGTCAGTTCTATCTTTGAGATCATCTCCGGGATCATCGCGTTTATCATGGGCTTTATCCCGCTGATCGTGATCCTGTTCGTGATCTCCCGCCTCAGCAAAGCTTCGAAAAGGCAGCAGGGACGGCCGAACACGCAGGGCGATCCCAACGCCTGGCTGCAGCAGCGTCAGACGAAGGGCAAACTCGTCAAACCTCTGGCGTCGAACAAATCCGGGGAATACCGTTCGGATAACCGGTCGTTCACGTTCGGCAAGAGCAAGGCGGGCGCTTCGCCGCGGGCAGAAGCCGGCGGCAGTCTGGCGGAGACCTTCATGAAGGACGACCGCAAGAACGACTGGCTGGCCCGTCAGATGCGCGAAGAGGAGAGGATCCTTCGCCGCGGCGATCTGATGGATCTGGGCGCGTCCCACGCCGCCAGCTGCGACGCGGAGCTGCTGAAGAAGTACCACCTGTACGCGGAGCACGACGATTCCGTGGATAACGGGGAATATTAGAGTGTTAATACAAAACCGGCCTTGCGGGGCCGGTTTTTGTAATGTTTCTGTAATGGTTTTTCGCTTTACAATGCGGCAACGTTTCGTTATAATCGAATTCCGTTGCGCTGCAGGCGCAACCAGACAACTGAATCACTGAAGTGTTAGGAGGCTGAATGAGTCAATGCACAAATCGGGATCTGCCGGCCCTGGCCGGACGATTTCTGAAGCAGGAACTTATTGCACGCGGCATCACACAGGAGCAGTTCGCAGAAATGGCTCACGTGTCTGACCGTACAGTCCGGAGATGGGTGAGCGGCGAGATCCACTCCCTGGACGCACTATCCGACATCGCCAATGCGCTTCAAGTAGAGGTAAGGGACATCTTCGCAGAAGATGTCCCTGCGTATTTTTTGCAATAGGACAAATCCTGACCTATTTATAATACTTTATACAAAGTATCATC
>JAEEGH010018197.1_pt1 | contig 14880 bp, 12 predicted proteins | sample 9134181 | NCBI WGS metagenome assembly JAEEGH01 (sample SAMN16246544, study PRJNA631951) | gut metagenome | biome: gut microbiome; feature: rumen; material: DP-attached | host: Bos | place: Iran: Karaj | collected 2018-10 | reverse complement strand
TTCATCACCGGCAGTACTTCAGACCGGGAGAAGTTCCAGAAGTGGGCGGAGACCCTCGGCCTTGCCATCGGGCACCCGCTCTATCACTGGAGCCACCTGGAGCTGCGGAAATACTTCGGCTATGAGGGCTTCCTCAACGGCGACACCGCCGAAGAGGTGTGGCAGCTCTGCAATGAGAAGCTCAAAACACTGTCCGCGCGGAAACTGATCATCGGTTCCAATGTGAAAGCCCTCTGCACCACCGACGACCCGGCGGATACGCTGGAATGGCACCGAAAGATCGCTGAAGACGGAAGCATTGGTGTGAAAGTACTGCCCAGCTTCCGCCCGGACAAGGCGCTGGGGATCGAAAAGGAAGATTATGTAAACTATCTGTCCCGCCTCGGTGAGATCGGGAGCTTTGAGCAGCTGGTTGAGGCGCTGAAAGAGAAGCTGGCCTTCTTTGTATCTCTCGGCTGCCGCGTTTCCGACCACGGGATGGAGAGCGTACCCTTTGCCCCGGCAACGGAGGCGGAGGTAGAGGCCATCTTCCAAAAGCGGCTGGCCGGTGAGATCCCCACAGTGCAGGAACAAAAGCAGTTCAAGACCGCGCTGCTGCTCCGGCTCGGGCGGGAATACCGCCGCCTGGGTGTGGTGATGCAGCTCCACTTCGGCGTCATCCGCGACAATTCCCGCCGCGTGTTCCGCGCTTTAGGCCCCGACGCCGGCATCGACTCCATCGGCGACAGGCCCTCGATCAAGGATCTGGCGGCTTTCCTCAACGCGCTGGACGAGACGGACGAGCTGCCGAAGACCATCCTCTATTCCCTCGATCCCAACGACAACGCCGCCCTCGTCACCGTGATGGGTGCATTTGAGAACGGCGAGGCTGCCGGCAAGGTGCAGCACGGCAGCGCCTGGTGGTTCAACGACCACAAGCAGGGCATGATCGACCAGCTGAAAACGCTGGCCGCAGACGGGTATCTTGCGTCCTTCGTCGGCATGCTGACCGACTCCCGCAGTTTCCTCAGCTATGCGCGGCATGAGTACTTCCGCCGCATCCTCTGCGAGCTGCTGGGGTCGTGGGTGGAAAACGGCGAGTATCCCAACGATGAAAAAGCCCTCCGCACCATCGTGGAAGGCATCTGTTATCAAAACGCGAAAAACTATTTTGCTCTGTGAATGATTCTCTGCATAGCAACGCGTCCGGATTCCGGGCGCGTTTTCTTCTGGACAAAGATTTATGTATCAAATAAATTGACAATCACAGGCGGGAGGATAATAATATCCTTACAGAAAAACTAATTTCCTGAAGAGGTATGATCATGCTTGATTTTTTACGCCAAGAGGGCATCGATGATGCGCTGATCGCCCGCATCGAGCAGTTCCGGAACGAGTATCCCATCGCCGAGGGCGATGCGATCCGGATCCCTTCCCCCCGGTTCAAATACTACGGCACGGACATCTGGAAGCTGGCGATCACGGCTATCCTTTCCGGAGAGAACATCCTTCTCGTCGGCCCCAAAGCGACCGGCAAGAATGTGCTTGCGGAAAACCTTTCCGCCGTTTTCGGGCGGCCCGAATGGGACGTTTCCTTCTATCTGAACACCGACGCTTCCAGCCTCATTGGGACCGACACATTCAAAAACGGCGAGGTCTCCTTCCGCAAAGGCCCGATCTACGCCTGCGCTGAGGCCGGTGGGTTCGGTGTGCTGGACGAGATCAACATGGCAAAGAACGAATCGCTCGCCGTGCTCCACGCGACGCTCGACTTCCGCCGGATCATCGATGTGCCCGGCTACAGCAGGATCCGTCTAGCTGCCCCGACGCGGTTCATCGCCACGATGAACTACGGCTATGCCGGAACGCGAGAGCTCAACGAAGCGCTTGCCTCCCGCTTCATGGTGATCAACATGCCCGTCATCTCCGGCGCTGATCTGGAAAAGCTGCTGCTGGAGCAGTATCCGACGCTCAAGGCGGAGTACGCCTCCCAGCTCACTACCCTGTTCGGCGAGATCCGCAAAAAGTGCGAAAGCTCTGAGATCTCGACCAAGGCGCTGGATCTGCGTGGCCTGCTCGCCGCCGTCACGCTCGTTTGGAACGGCCTTACGATGCGCGAAGCGCTGGATATCGCCATCATCAATAAGAGCTTCGACGAGTTTGAGCGGACACTGGTGGACGACATCGTCTCCTCCCGCATCGACGGCAAGCTCAGAAAAGAGGATATCTTCCTCGCAGACAACGTCTGACCGGAACGCCTTTTCCACACGCCCTGACCTTCCTGCCAGAGGACCACTATGGACCAGACTATTACCGACCTTCAGAAAAGGCGCGCTGACAATATCATATGGACCTGTGCGGATGATTATTCCTTTGCGCCGGATTTCAAGGCCTACGATGAGAACGGCGATGTGGATCTCTACTGGAACGTCATCTTCGGTTCCGCAAGACGGCACTATGAGTACGGGAAGCTTGAAAAGCTGTTCGCGATGCTTGACAAGTACAAAAACTCCGCTCTCTATGAGGCCGTCTTCTGGAACGCGCTGGAACCCGTCCTGTTCCGGGCGGAACTCTCCGGCCGGCCTGTTCTCGGGCGGATCCGTCCCGAGCCTGCAGAAACGCAGCTGAAGTTCGATGAGAACATGACGACGGACGAGATCGTGGAAACGGCCCGGCAGTTCTTCTATGATCATTACGGGCTGTACGGCGACGGAAAGATCCGCCTGAAATACCGCCTCCCTCACTTCCGAAGAGTGGTGGTGGACAGCTTCCTGCAGCGGGGCGTAAACGGTGTTTATCAGAAATGGGCCGATTTCCCGTTCAAATACTTCCTGCACGAAAAGGGGCTTTATGAGGAAGACTCCGCCGGGTTCAGCCACTATTCCGTCATCACCAAGATGACGGAATCGGAACTGCGCGAGTTTCTCGAGACAAAGTTCGGCAAGTCCATCTATCCGGCCGAGCGCGTTGTGCAGCTGGAAAAGAAACTCTGCACCGGGAACCACAAATTCACCCATCTGTTCTATACGAAGGGCGAGGTCGTGGAGCTTCAGGGCGTCTACAGCACATTTGAGATGCACCAGCGGAAGCGCCAGGCGGAAGTGATCGCCGAAAACCGTGCCGCCTATCAGCGAAACCTGCTGCAGAACCGGGTCCTCATCTCTCGGCTCAGCACCAACATCATGAACTCGATCCTCCTTCACATGCAGCCCTCGCCTGTGAAGGCCAACGCAGGGACCGTGGACCCGAAGCTCGCGTGGCGGGCCGCGAAGCTGGACGATGAGAAGGTCTTCACCAGGACAGAGAATGAAAACGCGGGCGATATCAGCGTTGATATCCTCCTGGACGCGTCGCACTCGCAGATCTCAAGGACCGCAATGATCTCGTCCCAGGCGTATATCATAGCCGAAGCGCTCGCAAGGTGCCGTGTCCCCTGCCGTGTGATGAGCTTCTGCTCGATGAGCGGGTTCACCGTGCTGCGGCAGTTCAACGACTATTCCTTCTCCTCCGACAACAGCAGCATCTTTGATTATTACGCTGAAGGATGCAACCGCGACGGACTTGCCATCCGGGCAGCCGGGAATCTGATGGCGCAGTCTTCCTGCGAGCACAAGATGCTGATCGTTCTCTCCGACGTAAAGCCGCTGGACGTGGCAAAGATCCGGAAGAACGAGCGGGACGTCGGCGAAAGCTACGACGGGGTCCGAGCCCTCACCGATACCGCTCATGAGGTCCGACGCCTGCGGGCGGACGGAATCTCGGTGATCTGCCTGTTCACCGGCGACGATGCAGAACTGCCTTCCGCGCGGATGGTGTATGGGCAGGATTTTGTGAGGATCCGCGATTTCTCGCTCTTTGCCGACACCGTGGGCAAGCTGATCATTGACCAGATGAAAAATTACGCGAATTAAACCCTGGAAATACACAGCACCGGGCCACCCCGAAAGGGACGGTCCGGTGTTCTGTCTGCTCTGCCCTCAGAAAACCCGGCGGAGCGGAAAATCATTCAAAAAAACGTGGCGGAAGTCGTTTTTCTGTGTTATGATGAAAACAGAAAGCATATAACTGTTGTTTAACATCATACTATTACAGAAGGGAGCAAACTATGTACAGAGACGAATATGAACGCTGGTTAGCGCACGATCTGGAGGACCCGGATCTTTTGCCCGAGCTTCTGAAAATCAAAGACAATGACGATGAGATCAAGGACCGCTTTGCCGTCTCCCTGAAATTCGGCACAGCCGGTTTGAGAGGGACGCTGGGTGCGGGAACCAACCGCATGAATATCTGGGTGGTCCGTCAGGCGACGCAGGGCCTTGCCAACTGGGTGCTGACCCAGGGCGGTACACAGACTGTGGCCATCTCGTTCGACAGCCGCATCAAGAGCGACGTCTTCGCCAAAGAAGCGGCGGGCGTCCTGGCTGCCAACGGCATCAAAGTCCGTATCTATGACGCGCTGATGCCCGTCCCGGCACTCTCGTTCGCCACCCGGTTCTACAACTGCAACGCCGGCATCATGGTCACGGCTTCCCATAACCCGGCACGTTACAACGGCTATAAGGCCTACGGCCCCGACGGCTGTCAGATGACCGACGATGCAGCAGCTATCGTCTATGACGAGATCCAGAAGACGGATATCCTCACCGGTGCAAAACGCATCTCCTTCGCCGAGGGCGTGGAGAAGGGCCTGATCCGCTTCGTGGGTGACGACTGCAAGAAAGCTTTCTATGAGGCGATCGAAGCCCGGCAGGTCCGTCCGGGACTTGCTGCCAGTTCCGGCCTGAAGCTGGTCTACTCCCCGCTCAACGGCTCCGGTCTTGTCCCTGTGACCCGTGTGCTGAACGACATCGGCATCACCGACATCACCATCGTGCCCGAGCAGGAGTATCCCAACGGTTACTTCACCACCTGCTCTTACCCGAACCCCGAGATCTTTGCGGCACTGGAATACGGCCTGAAGCTTGCCGAACAGACAGGCGCCGATCTTATGCTCGCCACCGACCCCGACGCCGACCGCGTTGGCATTGCCATGCGCTGTCCGGACGGAAGCTATGAGCTGGTCTCCGGCAACGAGATGGGTGTTCTGCTGCTCGACTATATCTGCGCGGGCCGCATCGAAAAGGGCACCATGCCTGAGAATCCCGTTGCCGTCATGTCCCTGGTCTCAACGCCGCTGGCCGACGCCGTAGCCGAGCACTACGGTGTGGAACTGCGTCACGTGCTCACCGGCTTCAAGTGGATCGGCGATCAGATCGCCAACCTGGAGGCTGCCGGCGAAGTTGACCGCTTCATCTTCGGCTTTGAAGAGAGCTATGGTTACCTGGCCGGTCCCTATGTACGTGACAAGGACGCCGTCATCGCCTCCATGCTGATCTGCGAGATGGCCGCCTATTACCGCAGCATCGGTTCCTCCATCAAGCAGCGTCTGGAGGAGATCTATGCCCAGTACGGCCGCTACCTGAACAAGGTGGACTCCTTTGAGTTCCCCGGCCTGACCGGCATGGATAAAATGGCTTCCATCATGAAGGGCCTGCGCGATACGCCTCCCGCCGATTTCGCGGGTGTCCCGGTCACTGGCGTCACTGATTACAGCGAGCCTGAGAAGACCGGGCTGCCCAAAGCCAATGTTCTCATCTACAAGCTGGACGATGGCTCCACCGTCATCGTGCGCCCCTCCGGCACCGAGCCTAAGATCAAGACTTATTTCACGACCAAGGGCAAGGATCTTGCCGAGGCCCAGGCAAAGAAAGATCTGCTGGCTGACGCATGCAAACCCATTCTTTCCTGAGTTCTCCCGGGCAGAAACTGTTAGAAAGAAAAAGGAGCTGTCTCAAAATGAGACAGCTCCTTTTTTACTGTTTTTTCCGGCAGATCATTTGTCCTTTGCCCAGCCGCGGACAGAATTGACCGCCTGCGCCCATCCGGCAAGTTCTTTCTCACGCCGCTCGTCGTCCATCTCCGGAACGAATTCCCGATCTACCGACCAGTTGGCAAGAACCGCTTCCTTGTCCTTCCAGTAACCGACTGCAAGACCCGCAAGATAGGCCGCGCCCATGGCGGTCGTCTCAACGCAGCTCGGGCGTACGACGGAGGAGTTGCTGATATCCGCCTGGAACTGCATCAAAAAGTTGTTGCGGGAGGCGCCGCCGTCTACTTTCAGTCCCCTCAGCTTCCTGCCGGAATCCAGTTCCATGGCATGCAGCACATCGTAGGTCTGGAAAGCCAGCGACTCCACGGTGGCGCGGATGATGTGGTACTTGTTGACGCCGCGGGTCAGGCCTACGATCGCTCCGCGGGCATAGGGATCCCAGTAGGGCGCACCCAGACCGGTAAACGCCGGCACCACATAACAGCCGTTCGTGTCCTTTACGCGGGTGGCAAAATATTCTGAGTCGGCCGCGCTGTCTACCGCTCTCAGCTCGTCCCGCAGCCACTGGATCGCGGCGCCTGCAACATAGACCGAGCCTTCCAGCGCATAGGTCACTTCGCCGTCCAGGCCCCAGGCGATCGTGGTCAGCAGATTGTTTTTGGAGAAGACCGGCTTGCTGCCCGTGTTCATCAGCATGAAGCAGCCGGTGCCGTAAGTGTTCTTTGCCTCGCCCTCTTTGAAGCACGTCTGGCCGAAGAGAGCCGCCTGCTGATCGCCCGCCGCGCCGGCGATGAGGATCGGGCCACCGAAAAACTCCGGATCCGTTTCTCCGTAGATGCAGCTCGAAGGTTTGGCCTCCGGCAGCATGGACATGGGGATCTCCAGGATCTGGCAAAGCTCTTCATCCCATTCAAGCGTGTTGATGTTGAACAGAAGCGTGCGTGAGGCGTTGGAATAGTCTGTAACGTGTACCTTCCCCTTGGTCAGCTTATAGATCAGCCAGCTGTCGACCGTTCCGAAGCAGAGCTTTCCCTGCTGTGCCTTTTCCCTCGCACCGGGGACGTTGTCCAGGATCCAGCGGATCTTGGTTCCTGAGAAATAGGGGTCGAACTTGAGCCCTGTCTTTTTCTGGAATTTCTCCTCGATACCGGGAACTCTGCCTTTCATCTCGTCCGCAAATTCCGCTGTACGGCGGCACTGCCAGACGATCGCAGGGCAAATGGGCTGCCCGGTGGCGCGATCCCAGACGATCACTGTTTCACGCTGATTGGTGATGCCGATGGCGGCAATGTCTGAAGCCTTCGCTCCTGCCCTGGCCAGAGCCTCACGCGCTACCGAAAGCTGGGTCTGCCAGATCTCGCTGGCATCATGCTCCACCCAGCCGGGTTTGGGGAAATACTGGGTAAACTCCTTCTGAGCGACCGCACACATCTCGCCCTTGTCGTTGAAAAGAATACAGCGGTTGCTGGTGGTGCCGGCATCCAGCGCCATGATATATTTTGCCATAACTTCTCCTTTCGGCGGCATCTTCCCCGCTTTTCCGAAAGACTCTGCTTTGCGGCGGGAGAGACGCCCCCAGGCATTTTATTATCTGTTTTTTGTGATCCTATTGTAGCATTTGAACGGCAAAGAGTAAACTACAATTATTGAGGTCGTTCTAAAGCAAAACGCTGAAATCACCTGCGATTTCAGCGTTTTGCTGTTTCGAATGTCGTATAACGCGGCAAAGTCAGTCGTCATCGTCCTCTTCGTTGTCATCACTGAAGAGATCGTTCTGTTCTTCCTTCTGCTTCTTTTCCATCTCATCCATGTAGAGAAAGTATCCGAGTGTGTCGAGATCCATGGTGTTTCTCCTTTCTGTTGTATAGCGCCGGATCTGCGGTTATTTCCTTTTCTTTCGGGCGGTCAGCGCAAAGGGCGTTGTGATCAGGACCATGTATACGCCGAGGATGCCGATGCACGGCAGCAGATACAGGAACGGGTACGGGATCCAGCTGTGGAAGAGATCCAGCAGGAAGTTGCCTTCCGTTTCCACTGAGAAGAAGTAGTTGGCCTGCGGATGCAGCCCGGTCCAGCGGAGCAGCATGTTGAACACAAACACGCAGAACGCAATGATCACCGCGGTCAGAATGGCGCGCGGGAGATCGCGGAACCTGGGGCGGTACAGCCCGAAGGTCACGAGCGCGAGGCCTTCGATGACGATCATGAAATGTGTGCCGTAATAGCCGAGCATGCGGGGCAGCAGCAGCGAATAACCGCCGAAGCCGATCCCCGGCATAACAAGCGCCATCAGAGCACCCAACGGGGCAAGGAAAAAGCAGAAGCACTGGAGCGGACGGCTCTTCTTCAGAACGGCGATCGGGATCAGGATCATGTTGATGTTGCAGAGCTGCAGCGGCAGCTCGCCCCACCAGTTGAAGCCTCCCATTTCCGCTGTGATGACGTCAAAGTCGGCATCAAGGGAAAGATAATACTTGTAGACGAAAAAGCCGATCAGTGTGAGAATGCAGGCCGCGACCAGCACTGCGCTCCTCGTTTTCACGCTTGTCCTCCGCAGGGCAAGGCTGGCAAGGATCAGCACCAAAAGAAACGCCGCCAGGCAGATATTGAAGATAAGATTGAATGGGTTTATGATCCAGAAGCTCTGGTCCAGCTGCATGACTGAGATCCTCCGCAAAACCTGTGATGTTCGGTATTATACCACTCCGGGGCTTCAGATGGAAGCCGTTTTTCAGACTGTTTTCTGCCGTGACCCGGGGTGCATAGATGAACTGATCCTCTTTTTGTAAAGAAAACCGGTTCTCAGCATAATTTATAACCCCCCGGGGGGCTTCCGCAGGGTTTGTCTTTCTGCTATGCTTTTTTCAGAAATCTGCAGAAACTGAAAAAAAGGAAGGATAAAACCATGAAAAAGAAACTCGCCCTGCTCCTGGCTGTTCTGATGCTTGTGAGCGTATTGGCCGGATGCGGAAGCAAAGCCGCGCCTGCCGCCACGGAAGCCCCTGCCCAGCAGGAGGCACCCGCCGAGGAGGCTCAGTCCTCGGAAGAGCCTGCGGAATCGGAAACGCCCGCTGAGCCGGAGGCACCCGCTACTATTGAAGTGACCGACATGAAAGATCGCACCGTGACGCTGCCGGCAGATATCCAGCGCGTCGTCGTCACGTTCAACACGGAGGAATACTTCGCTGTCGCCGGTGAGGAAGGCATTAACAAGCTGGTCGGCTGGAGCCACAAATACTGGGAAGGCCGCCGTCAGGACGCCTATGACGCCTTTACCACTGTCTACCCGCAGCTGGCGGAGATCCCCGACGTCGGCTATAACGGAGACATCAGCATTGAGGCCATTATCTCCCTGCAGCCCGATGTGGTGCTTGCCTCTTCCACCGGCGCCAACTACAATGCTCTGGAGCCTGCCTTTGACAATCTGCGCGCTGCCGGAATCGAGTGTGTCTTCTTCGATTTCCACAAGCAGACCGTCCCGACCCACTGCCAGAGCGTGCAGCTGCTGGGCAAGATCCTCGGTCAGGAGGAGCGCGCCAATGAGATCGCCGACTTCTACACCGCGCAGATGGCGCTTGTCACCGACCGCCTGACCGATCTTCCGGATGAAGCCCGGCCCCGCGTTTACATGGAGTTCAGCATGGGGCCGGATCACTACGGCAACACCTGGTCGGAACAGATGTGGGGTGCTCTCATCCGCACCTGCGGCGGCACCAATATCGCAGCCGGTATGGAAGGAGCCTCTGTTGAGATCGCTCCCGAGCAGGTCATCTCCTCCAACCCGGAAGTTATTATCTTTACCTGCAGTCCCCGCGATGACGTAAGCGATAATGTAGTCCTGGGATACGGTGCGGATGAAGCATTGGCCCGCGAGCACCTGGAGGCCTACAAGAACCGTGAAGGATGGGCCGATCTGGATGCCGTGAAGAACAACCGCATGGGCGCTCTTTATCACGATCTGAGCCGCCACATCTTCGACTTTGCCGGCGCTCAGTTCCTGGCCAAGGAGATCCAGCCTGATCTTTTCACAGATCTTGATCCTGAAGCCAATCTGGCCGAGTTTTTCCACCGCTTTATGCCCGTTGAGCTTGACGGCGTGTGGACCCTCAGCCTCAGCTGATCCATGAACAACAGCACACTGAACGATTCCAGCCGCGCAGTATATGCGCGGCTGAATCAAAAGAAATACTGGATCATCGTAGGCCTGACACTGTTCTGCCTGGTTACCTGCGTGGTGGACATCATGACGGCAGCTGCTTCGCCGCTGTACCGTCTCTCCTCCCACGACGTGATCCAGTGCCTGCTGCATCCGTCGCAGGCGTCGCCCAGCACATACGTCATCGTCGTCAAGATGCGTCTTCCGATCTCGCTGATGGCTCTGGTCGTCGGGTTTTCCCTTGGAACCGCCGGCGCCGTGATGCAGACCATCCTCCACAACCCGCTGGCAAGCCCTTATACACTCGGTGTAGGAACGGCAGCGGGCTTCGGCGCATCAGTTGCGATCGTGTTCGGCCTCGGCTCGGTGATGACCTCAGTCCTTGCTTTCGTATTCGCTATGCTGATCTGCCTCATGATCTACTTTATGGGCAGGAATAATGTGAATTCCGGAGCGCTGGTGCTCTCCGGCATTGCCTGTCTCTTTCTGTTTCAGGCGCTGCAGGCACTGCTTCAGTACGGAGCGTCGGAAGACCAGAACCAGAGCATCGTGTTCTGGTCTTTTGGTTCGCTCCAGCGGACCGACTGGATGAAGCTGCTGCTCACCGCAGTGGTCGTAGCTGTTACGACGCCGCTGATCTTTGCCGACTCATGGAAGTATACAGCGCTTACCATGGGCGATGAGAAGGCCGTCAGTCTGGGCGTCAATGTCTCGGGGCTGAAGATTAAGGCCTTTTTCCTCATCTCCCTGATGGCGGCGGTCTCCGTCTGCTTTACCGGCTCCATCGGCTTTATCGGCCTCGCCGGACCGCATATCGCCCGCATGATGGTGGGAGAAGACCAGCGGTTCTATCTGCCGATCTCCGCGCTGTGCGGCGCCGCTATCCTCTCGGCCGCTTCCGTGATCTCCAAGATCATTCAGCCGGGCTCCGTATTCCCCATTGGCATCGTCACCTCGCTCATCGGCGTTCCCTTCTTCTTCTCGCTGGTATTCCGGTCAAACAAAGGAGGACGGCGCGCATGAGCATTCGGGTCGAACATCTGAAATACGCTTATCCCAAGGCGAAGGAAGCCATTATAAAAGACATTTCCTTTGAAGTGCCGGACGGAAAGGTGACCGTGATCATCGGCGCTAACGGTGTCGGCAAATCCACACTGATCAAAACCATGCTCGGCATCTTCAGAGGAGAAGGCGAAGCGTGGTTTGACGGAAGAAGCCGCAGGGAGATGTCACATGGGGAGCTGACCACTCTGGTGGGCTATATGACGCAGGAAAACGCCCTGCTCACGAGCCTCTCGGTGCTGAATGTGGTGCTGCTCGGCAGGCTCGGCACACTGAACATCCGGGTGCAGGATGAGGATATCGACAAGGCCATGGCCATGCTGCGGCTGCTGCATCTTGAGCCGTTTATCGACCGCCCCTTCTACGCACTCTCGGGCGGACAGCGGCGCATGGTGGACGTTGCACAGACCCTCGTCCGGGATCCGAAGATCCTGATCATGGATGAGCCGACCGCCAACCTCGACCTTGTGAACGAGATGCAGGTGCTGGAACTGGTCAAAGCCTATACGCATAAACGGGAAACGGCCACATTGCTCACACTGCACGATCTCAACATGGCTGCCCGCTATGCCGACAACATGATCCTGCTCAAAGACGGTTTTGTTTTTCGGGAGGGGCCTCCGGGAGAAGTCATCACTGCCGATAACATCCGTGAGGCGTACGGTGTGGAGGTGCATGTGCATACCAGCAGCCGCACCGGAACGCCCATGCTACTGCCGTTGACGCCGGTCCAGCAGACCGAATATCTGTTTTGAGGATAACAGCCATGGAAATGCAGGAACGGATCAACAACTACTGGTCCAAACGGGCCGATGAATTTGGGGATGCCCGCTATACCGATATGCAAGGCCGGAAACGGGAGCTGTGGGAAAACCTGATTAGGGAGCACCTTCCCCCGAAAGAGAACATCCGTACGCTCGATCTCGGGACAGGTGCCGGATTCTTTTCCTTCATCCTTCACGACCTCGGATGCACTGTCACCGGGATCGACTATTCCGAAGAGATGCTGAAAAACGCCCGCAGAAACTGCGAGCGTCTGGGTTATGCCGGGATCACCTTCCTGCAGATGGACGCGCAGGACCTGAAATTCGAAGACGAGAGCTTTGATTTCATCTTCACACGGAATGTGACATGGACGCTCCCCGACCCTGAGAAAGCATACCGCGAAATGCTTCGCGTTCTGGCTCCAGGTGGAAGGATCATGAACGCCGATGCCAACTACTCCGCAGGCTTCCGGAAAATGGATGAAGCAGGGATGACGGAAAAAGCGGCTATGCATGCGAATCCAAACTATACGCACCCCGCCGGAAGCCTGGAGATGCTGCTCGAGCGCAATGACATCGCCCGCTCGCTGTACATCGCGGAGGAAAACCGGCCGCTCTGGGATCTTCGCGTACTCATGGCAGGGGGCATCGAGCGCTTCTGGCTGGAGCTGGACGTGAATGCCAACATCTTTGGTATAAAACCTCCGCCGATGCAGGAAAAGATCAGCCCGGAATTTGTCCTGGTAGCGGAAAAGAACACCTGAGAAAGCACGGATCATAAGAGAATCAAGACTCTCCCGGAAACATGGTGTTTCCGGGAGAGTCTTATTATTCTGCTGCCGGTGTTTTCCGTTTCAGGCGCCTGACGGCAAGGATGCAGAGGAGCAGCATAGCTGGGAATATGATCCCTGCCAGGATCCCCTTTTTCAGATCATCGTTCAGTGCACTGGAGACAAAGCCGACCAGACTTGGTCCGCCGGAACACCCGATATCTCCTCCGAGTGCCAGCAGCGCAAACATCGCCGTGCCGCCGCGGGGCAGAGCCCGGGACGCTTTGCTGAAACTGCCCGGCCACATGATCCCGACCGACAGCCCGCACAGCCCGCAGCCAAGCAGGCCGAGCACAGGGCTGGAACAGAGCGAAATGCAGAGATACGACAGGATGCAAAGCACGGTGCTGCCGATCATAAAACGGTCAAGATCCAGGTGATCTCCGCGCTTGCCGTAGAAGGCACGGGAGCTGCCCATCAGGATCGCAAACAACATAGGACCGGCAAGATCGCCGACGGTCTTGGAAACACCCAGCCCTTTCTCTGCAAAGGTCGACGCCCATTGGCTCACCGCCTGTTCGCTTGCGCCGGAACAGATCATCATGATCAGGAACAGCCAGAACAGTTTTGAAGCGGCAAGCTCGCGCAGGCTCATGCCCGTCTCCCCCTCCGCGATCAGCGAAGCGATCGGAACTCGGAAAAAGGTGATCATGTTATACAGCGGCACCAGCGCCCAGAGGAGCGCCATCCATTTCCAGTGCTCGATGCCCACGAGGGAGAAGAACAGCGTAGACAGCAGCACCACGCCCACATGCCCCCAGCAGTAGAAGGAATGAAGCATGCTCATAGCCTTTTCCTTGTTGTCGGACGGGCAGGCCTCCACGATCGGACTGACCACGACTTCCAGGAGTCCGCCGCCGATCGCATACAGGATCACCGCGCAGAGAATGCCCGCAAACGGACTCTGGAAAAGCTCCGGCAGAACCGTCAGCAGGATCAGTCCTGCGACAGAGAAGGCGTTCGCCAGGATCATGGACATGCGGTAGCCGATGCGGTCCACAAAGCTGACGGAAAGCAGATCGACCAGCAGCTGAACACCGAAATTGATGGTGACAAGCAGCGTGATCTGCGACAGCGGGACCAGATAGGTCCGCTGGAATGTCAGAAACAGCAGGGGCACAAAGTTGTTCACGATCGCCTGTACGATGTATCCCACAAAGCACGCCGTTATGGTTTTATTGTAGTTCTCTTTCTTCACAGATCTCCCCGTTATTCTATCGTTCGGTCACGATCAGTTCCAGAACGTCCGGAAAAGTCAGACCGTGATCTCGATCTGGTTGTCTTCAATGCCCACGATGCAGGATTCGTAATATCCGTCCCCTGTCGTCCGCGGACCGCTCACCACCGGAAAGCCGTCAGCTTTCAGCCGCGCTGTCAGCTCATCGACCTTTTCTTTGCTTCCGACGGAAAAGGCGACGTGCACAAAGCCCGTGCGGTTCAGGTCCTTCTTCGAATCGACCATCTGCGGCTTCCGCATGATCTCCAGTCTGGCTCCGTCGTCAAACGAGATAAAGTATGAACGGAAATCCGTGGTCTTGTTATGATAGCCACCGTTGGCTTTGCCGTCCAGATACCGGACAAAGAATTCCTTTGCCGCTTCCAGGTCGTTCACATACATGGCAACGTGTTCGATCTTCATGTTTCTACCTCCTGCCTGTCCGCATATTATACAGGAAAAGCACGAACAGGATCAGAATATAACCGGCTATCTTTGCGGCGCTGATGCTTTCCCCGGCAATCGTGATGCCCACGATGCTGGCCGTCAGAGGATTCACGACTGTGAACACCGCAGCCGTTTCCGCAGGAAGGTATTTCTGGCCGACGGGCTGGAACGCAAACCCGAAGCAGCTGCAAACCAGCACGAGCATCAGGATCATAAACCACTGGTTTCCCGTCTGCGGCATGGAAAAGGTCCCTGAAAGCAGGGAGATCATCAGGCTGAGAGCACCCATCGTACCCAGCTGGATCATTCCTATCGCGATCGGGTCCGCTCCCTGGCTTACCTTCTCCGTCGTAATGATGCACGCCGCATAAGTCATCGCAGCCAGAAACGCAAGCAGGATGCCGACGCCGCTGCCGGCCAGATGGCTCTGGGACAGCGACAGGAATCCCACTCCCACAACAGCCAGCGCGGCGCAGAGCATCGTCTTCCTCTTTGGCATAGTCCTTGTCAGAACAGCCACGTAAATGGGGACCAGAACAATAGCCATGTTCTCGATC
>JAEEGH010018194.1_pt1 | contig 14881 bp, 8 predicted proteins | sample 9134181 | NCBI WGS metagenome assembly JAEEGH01 (sample SAMN16246544, study PRJNA631951) | gut metagenome | biome: gut microbiome; feature: rumen; material: DP-attached | host: Bos | place: Iran: Karaj | collected 2018-10 | reverse complement strand
ATGTGACGATGAAACAGCCCGATATTGAGGAACTTGAGATCAATCAGTTCATCCGCAGCCTGCTATTCCAGAAACCGTATGAGATGGGTGAACTCTCAAATAAGGTACATGAGAAATTTGACGGGTTCGATCCGAAGCATTACGGTTATAATCAGTTTGGCAAATTCGTATCCAATATCGACGGAGTGGTAGTTGTCAGGGATGCGAACAACAACGCGATAGCTCAGCTCGAAGAATAAGTCCATAGGGGGGATATATGGCATATAACACATTGTCTTTTGACACCAGACTCTCTGACAATATCAAGAACTACAGCCTGGAGACTCTCTATGATGAGCAGGAAGTGATGGGGCTGATCAAACACCTGGCTAGACATACCGGCGCAGAACTCATGCTGACCGACAGACACGGTGAGAAGGCACTGGTATGCGGGGATTTCTCGCATTTCGAGATCGATGTGGTAGGCAATCCGGGACGCAAGATCAGGGTACAGGACAGGACCATAGCCCATCTCTATGTAAAAGAAGAATCCATACCCGCCGACAGACGTGCGGAAGTGCTGGAACTCATAGATGATCTGGTAGGTGTGTTATCCTACCTCGGTGAGCAGTCGTACAGATACAGGGAAGCATCCATCTATATAGACGAGCTGGAGAGCAGAGTCAGGGATTCAGTCAGAGCACGTATGGATCACGAAAAGGACGATCCCCTGACAGGCGTATTCAATAAATCGTATTTCGATAAGAGAGCATCTATCATTGACAGATCGGAGGTGGCTCCCGTAGCTGTCATCGAGGCGAATATCAACGACTGGAAGATAGCGAACGATAATTACGGAGACGAAGGCAGTGACAGACTCATCAAAGTGATCGCGGATATACTGAAGGCCGAGGCCAAGGATGAATATGTCATCGGTCGTACTGACGGAGATGTGTTCGTCATACTTATACCGATGCCTGAGGATGGGGAAGCGGAAGATTATGTAAACCGCATCCAGTCAGCATGCGACAGTTTCGATGATCAGTACCTGACACCATCCATCGCATGCGGACTTGCGTATAAAGAAAACGTCGAAGAGACGATAGAAGACAAGATATCCGATGCCGAATACCTGATGTTCGAGAATAAACTCGAGATAAAGAACTCGCCTGAATACCGGGCAAGAATAAACAGATAGCTTTCGGATGATAATAATGAAGGGCAGCCGTTTAAGGCTGCCCTTTTTATGTTCCGTACAGGTATTACGATGACGGCGCTTCAGATGCTTTCTACGACTGCACGTGCATCTTCGATGATCTTATCACAATCGGTTTCCGTAGCTGCTTCTGCCATGATACGTATCAGCGGCTCGGTACCTGACTTACGCAGGAGGAGACGACCGGAACCGTCAAGCTTGGCATTGGTCTCTTCTATGTAAGCAGTTATCTTCGGATCGCTCATGATGCGGTCCTTATCCGTAACAGCGATGTTCACGAGCTTCTGAGGCAGTATCTTGAGTCCGAGAGGAAGAGCGGAAGCGAAAGTCTTTTTGTTTACCAGTATCTCGGTCACTATGATAGCTGTCAGTATGCCGTCTCCGGTGTTGGCATATTTGGATATGATGATATGACCGGACTGCTCACCGCCGACCTGATATCCGTGCTCGGCGATCTCTGCCGATACGTATTTGTCACCGACATCGGTGATGACTACGCCTATGTCATTGGCTTTAAGCGCATTGATGAGGCCGAGATTACTCATGACCGTGATGACAGCCTTGTTACCGGTGAGCTTGCCCTGTTCTTTGAGCATGCAGGCTATCATATAGATGATGGTATCACCGTCCATCACTTCGCCTTTTTCATTTACGGCGATACATCTGTCGGCATCACCGTCAAAAGCGAATCCGATGTCGAGTCCCTTTTCAACAACAAAATTCTGAAGAGCTTCTATATGAGTGGAACCGCATCCGCGGTTGATGTTCTTACCGTCGGGATTGTCGGATATCATATATGTATCGGCACCGAGCATGGCGAACACGTTCTTGGCGATAGACCATGCGGCACCGTTGGCACAGTCAAGACCGATCTTATAACCTCTGAAGCTGTTCTCGGGGATGGATGCAAGGTGACCTATGTATGAGTTACGGCCGGAGAGGTAGTCGATGCATCGTCCTGTCTCTTCGCTGACGGGGATGGTTCTGATGCCGTCGATGTAATCCTCGATCTCCTGAAGAAACTCCTCATTCATCTTGTTTCCGTCGGAGTCTATGATCTTGATGCCGTTGTCATGATAGGGATTATGACTGGCGGTGATCATGATGCCGCAGTTAAACTTCTCACGCTTGGCTATATAGGATACGCTCGGAGTGGTAGTGACATGCATGATATATGCATCCGCGCCCGATGATGTGATGCCTGCGCAGAGTCCGTACTCGAGCATATAACTGGAACGGCGGGTATCTTTACCTATGACTATACTGGCAGGGGTGCCGTCCTTAGAGAAGTACCATCCTATGTACTGACCAATCTTGAGAGCATGCTCCACTGTCAGGTCTTTATTGATACGGCCTCTGAAGCCGTCCGTTCCGAAGTATTTCATATCGTGTCTCCAATCCTTATATATGCTTATGATCTTCGCCTGGGCGAACACATAGATTATACCATTATATACGCTAAAAAACGAAATAAATAGCAAATCGGAAAAGACTTATAAAAAAAGTATAAAGTAGTGGAAATCTAAAAAAATGGGTAGTATAATACGATTTAGTTGTTAGCAATCACCACGATAGAGTGCTAATAAGCCTTGAGGGTGATGAATAACAGACAGACAGTTCAGATCAAAATTTAAGGAGGCACTGAAATGAAATTAAATCCATTAGGCGACAGAGTTGTGTTAAAGCAGCTGATAGCTGAGGAGACAACCAAGTCAGGCATCGTTCTGCCCGGCCAGAATAAGGAGAAACCCCAGCAGGCAGAAGTTATAGCAGTCGGCCCCGGCGGAATGGTAGACGGTAAGGAAGTAGCCATGCAGGTTAAGGTTGGCGATAACGTGATCTTTTCCAAGTATTCGGGAACCGAAGTCAAGATCGATGAGGAAGAATATATCATTGTTAAGCAGAGCGATATACTCGCTGTCATTCAATAATCAGCATTAGGAGGTTTATTAATCATGGCAAAAGAGATCAAATACGGAGCAGAGGCTCGTGAAGCCCTTGAATCCGGTGTTAATCAGTTAGCAGATACAGTCCGTGTAACCCTCGGACCCAAAGGAAGAAATGTAGTACTTGATAAGAGCTACGGCGCACCCCTCATCACAAATGATGGTGTGACTATCGCAAAAGAGATCGAGCTTCCCGATGCATTCGAGAACATGGGTGCTCAGCTTGTCAAGGAAGTTGCAACCAAGACCAACGACGTAGCAGGTGACGGTACAACTACCGCTACAGTACTCGCACAGGCAATGATCACCGAGGGTATGAAGAACCTTGCAGCAGGTGCTAATCCGATCATCCTTCGTAAGGGCATGAAGAAAGCTACAGACGCTGCAGTAGAGGCTATCGGCAAGATGAGCTCTCCTGTAAACGGCAAGGAGCACATCGCAAGAGTAGCAGCTATATCCGCAGGCGATGACGAAGTAGGACAGCTCGTTGCAGACGCTATGGAGAAGGTTTCAAACGACGGCGTCATCACTATCGAAGAGTCCAAGACCATGCTCACAGAGCTTGACCTTGTAGAAGGTATGCAGTTCGACAGAGGATATATTTCAGCTTACATGGCTACAGATATGGACAAGATGGAAGCTACTTTGGAAGATCCATTCATCCTCATCACAGACAAGAAGATTTCAAACATTCAGGATATCCTTCCACTTCTTGAGCAGATCGTTAAGACAGGTTCTAAGCTTCTTATCATCGCTGAGGATGTTGAGGGCGAGGCTCTTACAACACTTATCGTTAACAAGCTTCGTGGAACATTTAACGTAGTAGCTGTTAAGGCTCCTGGCTATGGTGATCGTAGAAAGGCTATGCTCGAGGATATCGCTATCCTTACAGGTGGTAAGGTTATTTCTTCTGATCTTGGTCTTGAACTCAAGGATACAACAATGGATGACCTTGGAAGAGCTAAGAGCATCAAGGTTGAGAAGGAGAAGACAACAATCGTTGACGGTCTTGGAAATAAGGACGAGATCAAGGCTAGAGTTGCTCAGATCAAGAAGCAGATCGAGGATACTACATCTGATTTCGATAGAGAAAAGCTTCAGGAGAGACTTGCTAAGCTCGCTGGCGGTGTTGCAGTTATCAGAGTTGGTGCTGCTACAGAGACAGAGATGAAGGAAGCTAAGTACAGAATGGAAGATGCTCTTAACGCAACAAGAGCTGCTGTAGAAGAGGGTATCATCTTCGGTGGTGGTAGTGCATATATCCACGCTTCCAAGGAAGTAGCTAAGCTTGCTGATTCACTTGATGGTGATGAGAAGACAGGTGCTAAGGTTGTTCTCAAGGCTCTTGAGGCTCCTCTTTTCCACATCGCTAACAACGCAGGTCTTGATGGCTCTGTAATCGTTAACAAGGTTAAGGAGTCCAAGAAGGGTATCGGCTTCAACGCTTATACAGAAGAGTATGTTGACATGGTTAAGGATGGTATCATCGATCCTGCCAAGGTTACACGTTCAGCTCTTCAGAACGCTACATCTGTTGCATCAAGCTTCCTTACAACAGAGGCTGCTGTAGCAACAGTTAAAGAGCCAGTTCCTCCAATGCCAGCAGGCGGCGCAGGAATGGGCGGTATGATGTAATTTGATTTTTAATTTGACACCTGGTCTGTATGACCAGGTGTTTTTTTGTTTAAAAGTTAAAGTAAATACTCTTATTGACCGATAAACAGAATGATAGAGGTGGACTATGTTTGCTTCACCCGTGGGAGATAAAAATGGGACAACTTATTAGTCTTAAATGCGAAAAATGTGGATATGAAGTAAACCTTGGCGTAGGTGCAGGCCTTACTTTTAACAGCCTCGATACAGTCCTGACCCTGTTTGACAAAACTACGCAGGATAAGATAAGAGCCGTTATTGAGCGGTACCCTAGAAACTTTTGGTATGTTTCAAAGGAAATAGGTGTATGCGACAAGTGCGGCAGAATATCAGCCGTTGCTGTATTTAAACTCAATCAGGAAAATGGACAGTTTATTGTATATAAGGCTAAATGTCCATGCGGCGCTGAAGTAGATATATACGATTCAGAAGAAATAATAGAAGGTAAGACAAAGATTTCGTGTCCTCCATGCGGAGAACCTTTAGATGTAATAGTTAACGGCCACTGGGATTAAGAATCAAGGAGCATGTCTATGGTAGTTCAGCATAATATAAGCGGAATGAATTCCAGAAGACAACTGAATATAACTACCGGAGTACAGGCTAAATCATCTGAGAAACTGTCATCTGGTTACAAAATCAACAGGGCAGCGGATGATGCAGCTGGTCTTGCTATAAGTGAGAAAATGCGCAGACAGATCCGTGGTCTTACACAGGCATCCAGTAATGCTCAGGATGGTATTTCCTGGTGTCAGATTGCTGATGGAGCTCTCGATGAAGTCAGCACTATGCTGAGCAGAGCCAAAGAACTTGCAGTTCAGGCAGCTAATGATACCCTTATGTCTGAAGATAGGAAGTATATTAACGAAGAGATGCAGAAGATGGCTGCAGAGATAGACAGAATCCATGCATCTACAGAGTTTAATAATATTCATATCTTTTCTGATGATGGCTATGAGCCTAACGAGAACATCAGTGTTACTGAAACTGATGGAAAGCTTATGGTCAATCTTTCCAATGGGAAATCCATAGAAATATCTGTAGATTTCATAGGCAACGATGGACTAGAGAACACTGTAAAGGAATCTTCTGCTTCAGGAAATGATACAAGCTATAAAGATTCTGATTTTGCCAAGTTTATTCAAAATGCTGCAGCAAGTGCTGTTTCTCAGCTTGCATCCAAATATGACAGACTGTTTGAAGTTGCTTCCTCTGATAACATCAAGATAGGTCTTAATCTGACTAACGTTGATGGTCAGGGTGGAACACTAGCAGTTGCATCACTTAAGATGTCCTGGACCAACGACTATTCAATGATGTCATATAGCCTTAAGGTTGATACATCTGACTATAATGAAAGTAATTATGCAAGTATGACACAGGCACAGAAGTCTGATCTTGCATCTGTAATAGCTCATGAGATGACGCATCTTGTTATGTATGACACATTAACAGATGGAATGCTTAATGATTTTCCTAAGTGGTTCATCGAAGGTATGGCGCAGACATCAAGTGGAGATAATGGATGGGTGTCAGGAAGTATTGGCCCTTCTTCAAGTGATGCGTCGGTTAAGAATTACATGAGCCAGATGACATCTATGCCTTATGGTGCAGGATATCTTGCAACTATGTATCTGGGATATGCAGTTTCTTCAAAAGCTGGTAATACAACGGTATCTTCCGCGAACATATTAAATGGTTTGGAATCATTGATGGTAGATATGGCTACCAATAAACATTCTTTGGATGAGGCTATAGCAGCTCTTACGAATTATTCAGCAGGGCAGGCAGACTTTACAAGCGGCTTTAGAAATGCTGATTCCGATGCATTTACATTTGTTAGAAAGCTTCTGAATGAAAGAGGAACTACCGGAGCAGGTTCTCTTCTTGGAAATCTTGGACAGTCAGAAAATGATGTCTTTTCAGGTGCTGGTAGCGGCGGCTCTTATGGCTCATATAATGTGGATACCAGCAACACCTGGATTACTAATGCGTATGGAACAGGATATACCTTACCTGAAAAAGGAAGCATTAGTGATGATGTTGGTAAGATGCTATATCTTCAGGTTGGTTCAGAGACATCTTCTGAGAACCAGATTGGAGTTAAGCGCTACAATATGACCATGATGTCTATTGCTGAGGGCAATACCTTTGACACATCCACAAGAGAGAATGCCCTTGAGACTATTGAAACAGTTAATATAGCAGGAAGAAACGTAGCACAAGTCAGAAGCTACTATGGTGCTCTTCAGAATAGATTAGAGCATACGATCAAGAACCTTGATAATGTTGTAGAGAATACTCAGAGCGCTGAATCACTTATTCGTGATACAGATATGGCTGCCGAGATGGTCAAGTATTCCAATAACAACATCTTAGCTCAGGCTGGTCAGGCGATGCTGGCTCAGGCTAATCAGTCTAATCAGGGTGTTCTGTCGCTATTACAGTAAAAAGTTAGATAAATAAAAATGTATATTCAGAGTCAGGGATTATGTCCCCTGGCTCTTTTCTATATGTTGCCTGGGTACATTAAGGGGTATACAATATATAGTGAAGTTTTGTTTTGAATTTTCTAGGGGGATGAAAATGAGCAATAACGAAGCGGGCGGCGGAAATAGCTTTATGCTTAAAATCTGCGCTTTTATAGTCGATAAGCGCAATCTTTTCTTCTTGATCTATGCAATACTATGTATATTCGCAGCAATTTCCAGAAACTGGGTAAGTGTTGAAAACCAGCTATCGGAATATTTACCAGAGACATCTGAGACATGGCAGGGCCTTAAACTGATGGAAGAGCAGTTTACAACCTATGGTTCTACCAAAGTCATGGTTGCCAACATTTCTTATGATCAGGCACTCCTTATTCAGGAAGATCTGGAGAATATAGAGGGTGTCTTTTCAGTAGAACTTGATGATTCAGACAAGCACTATAATAATGGATCAGCTCTTTTTAATATTGTCTTTAACTATGATGAAAAAGATGACAGATGCCTTGAACTTCTTGATGAAGTGAAGGCATATTTTGAGGATTATGATTACTACCTGTCTACAACCCTGGGAGATACTCAGTCGGAGCTTATTAACGATGAAATGAGCGTAATTTCTATTATTGTAGTTTTTGTTGTTGTAGGCGTTTTGCTTCTTACATCACAGGCCTATGCTGAAGTTCCAGTGCTTCTTCTTACCTTTGGAAGTGCAGCCCTTGTTCAGATGGGAACCAACTTCCTTCTTGGCACAATTTCTTTTGTATCAGATTCTGTTACAATTGTGTTGCAGCTGGCACTGTCGGTAGACTATGCAGTTATTTTCCTAAACAGATATAAGGAAGAGCATGCATCGCTCCCTTACAGAGAAGCCTGCATTGTGGCGCTATCTAAATCAATTCCTGAAATCTCAGGAAGCTCTCTTACGACCATAGGCGGTCTTGTAGCTATGCTGTTCATGCAGTTTGGTATAGGTCGTGATATGGGTATTGTACTGATAAAGGCTATTCTCCTTAGTCTTTTGTCAGTATTCCTTCTTATGCCTGGAATAATCATGCTCTTTGCCGTAGCTATGGAAAAGACTCAGCACAAGAACTTCATTCCTAAGATTCCATTTGTTGGTAAATTTGCTTATGCCACAAGATACATTATCGCGCCAGCCTTTGTGGTGGCCATTATTATTGCAAACAGAGTATCAGCACAAACGCCTTATGTTTATGGCTATTCCCAGATTACTCCGCCTCTTATAAATGAGGTTCAAAAGGCTCAGAATATGCAGGACGATAATTTTGATTCTGACAATATGCTGGCTCTTGTGTTCCCTGCTGGTGATTATGAAAAAGAAAAAAAGCTGATTGATGATCTTATGGCAGAGGATAAGGTTACGTCGGTTACAGGTCTTGCAAACACAGAGGCTCTTGGTGGCTACACCCTAACAGATAAGCTGACTCCAAGGCAATTTTCTGAGCTGATAAATATCGACTATGAGATAGCTGAGCTTGTATATACTGCTTATGCTGTCAATGATGAAGACTATGCCAAAGTGGTTAACGGTCTTGCCAATTATAAGGTTCCGCTTATTGACATGTTCATGTTTGTATATAAAGAGATTGATGAGGGTTACGTAACACTCTCTGATGATCTTATGGACAAGCTAGAAGATGCTAACAGGATGATGGATTATGCCAAGAAGCAGCTTCAGGGCGAAGATTATTCCAGAATTATTGTATATACAAGCCTTCCACAGGAGTCAGATGCGACCTTTGCGTTTATAGAGAAGATGCATACCATTACTGAGAAATATTATGAAGCGGACAAGATATATGTTGTTGGTGAGTCTGTCAGCCAGTATGACCTTAAGAAGTGTTTTGGAAGAGATAACACGGTTACTGGTGTTATATCAATATTAGCGGTTTTGGTGGTACTTCTTTTTACCTTTAAATCAGCAGGAATGCCAGTACTTCTTATCGCTGTTATTCAGGGCTGTATCTGGATCAATTTCTCGATTCCTGCGATCCAGCATGATAACCTGTTCTTCCTGGGCTACCTGATTGTTAGTTCAATTCAGATGGGCGCCAATATTGACTATGCCATTGTTATTGCAGGCAGATACACAGAGCTTCGTAGTACCATGGGCAAAAAAGATGCCATCATAGATACCATGAATCTTTCTTTCCCGACTATTATCACTTCTGGAACAATGCTTGCAGTTGCAGGAACACTTATCGGTAACATGACCTCTGACTGTGCGATTTACGGTATTGGTAAATGTCTTGGAAGAGGAACAATTATTTCTATTTTGATCACAATGTTTGTTTTGCCACAGATTCTTTTGGTGGGCGATAAGATCATTGAGCTTACTGCCTTTGTAATGAACATGCCTATTCAGACCAGGCAAAAGGCTGGAATTATGCGAATTGATGGTCTTGTACGAGGCCATATTGACGGAAACATCAATGGCGTAGTTCATGCAGTGGTACGAGGAAATATCAGTGCTTACGTTGATAATGATGCCATAAAGATGCTGGATGAAAACGGCGGGGAAGTAACTACTATGGCCGAGACTGCAGGGGAGGAGAGCTGATATGAAAAAGAGATTATGCGCGCTTCTTCTTGGCATATTGTTTGTAACAACACCAGTCATAACAGTGTTTGCTGAAAACGGAGACAAGGAAGCTGAAAATACAAGTCAGAGCAATGCACCTGAGATCACTACAGGCACCTATGAAAGAGCTCTGGAAAATGAAGTCGATGTAGACGAGGATATCAAAGAAAATATACTGGCGGTAATACCTGAAGATATTGAAGAGATAACTATTGGAACAACAGAAGAGTTCCTCAAATTTGCTGATAACTGCAGGCTTGATACCTGGTCGGTTAATAAAAAGATTACTCTCACAAACGACATCTCTCTTCTTGGTACAGACTTTATAGGAATACCATCCTTCGGAGGCATTTTTGATGGTGGAGGTCATACTATCAGTGCCTTTAATGTAGATAAGGGTATGTCCTACATAGGTCTTTTTACTGATGTTCAGAAAACCGGAGTGATCACTAACCTTAATGTCAAAGGAAATATCATACCTGCTGGAGAGCAGATAACTATTGGAGGAATCGCTGCAACAAACAGTGGCTACATACACAAATGCAGCTTCACCGGAGTTGTAAATGGAAATGACTACGTTGGCGGAGTGGTTGGAGTTAACCAGCTTACAGGAATTATCGATGACTGCAACTGTGCCGGCTATGTCCATGGAGTTCATTTCACTGGCGGAATTGTTGGCTCTAACATGGGCTATGTGACAGACTGCGTCAATGATTCAAGTGTTAATACAACCAACACGGATACTCAGATAACAATTGATTCTATGAGTACCCTTAATAAGGTTATCTCACTTGTCAAAAATGCAAACAGTGAAGAGGAGGATGCTAACGCTGACGTAACAGCTTCTGATACCGGTGGTGTTGCGGGACAGTCAATTGGAATTATCATAGGCTGCATAAACACTGGTGATATCGGTTATGAGCACGTTGGCTACAATGTTGGTGGTATAGCTGGAAGACAGTCTGGATATCTTTATAAGTGCACTAATAGTGGCAAGATCCTTGGTAGAAAAGATGTGGGTGGCATTGTAGGACAGGCTGAGCCCTATATTACTGTTGACCTTAGCACAGATATAGCTTATCAGCTGACTGAAGCTATAGGTAAGCTACATGACCTTGTATCTGTAACTCTGCGCGATACCAGGAATCAGTCCAATGTAATATCTAACAGATTATCTATAATACAGGATTATACAGGGAAAGCCCTTAATGACGTTAAATACATTGCTAATGGAACAATAGACTATGCTAATGGTGTGTCCGGTGCTGCAACAGAGGCTTTTTCAAGAGTTGATTATGTTATTGATGAGGCAACCAAGAAAAATGGTGCGCTTGATCACACGGAAGAAGCAATGAATGATGTTAAGAAATCTGCTGCTGATGTAAGGACTGCTTTTTCAAAACTCAACGTAGATGCATATATTAAGGACGATAGAAGAGATGAGTACAATGCAGCCAAGACGGTTCTGGAGGGGGCTGAGGCCCAGTATTCGGATAATTATAGCGCTGCAATAACTCCATGTAGGAATAACGCTATTTATGTACTAAAAGAGAATTATGATTCCACCAAAGCTTCCAACACCTCCATAGGTCTTGAGTATATTTCAAGTGCGACGGGACTTGAATGCACTTCTGATATGGGAACTGCTGTCAATAGTACTGATATACAAAACAAAACTGGAGCTTCAACAGAGGGATATTGGCAGCACAGGGATGGAACCAGATTCCCTTCAAGTGATTCTGCTAATTATCCGGATGATGCAGCTCTTTATGCACAAGCCAATGCTGCGGCCAGCACAAATGCATCTACTTATGCCAAGAGTCAATACACGAATGGTGGAGCTGCTGGATATGAAAAAGATGTTCTGGAAAACACGCAGATAGTTATGAGCATACTGACAGAAGCCGCCCAGTATATGGCTGATGATATGAGACCTGATATGGTTAAGAGCATGCAGGAGCTGGAGGATGCAGCGGGAAATCTTGAAAATGCCGGACATGATACCAGGGCGATCCTCAATAATATAGCTGGAAGAGATAATATTACATTCCCGACATTCAGCGATGAGTACAGGCTTCGTACCACTTCCTTTGTGGACAATATGCAGGGAATGAACGATAACTTTGGACTTCTAAATACCGAGATGAACAACGCCACAGGAGTTCTTACTACGGACCTTGAGGCTGTCAATGATCAGTTCAATACCATTATGCTTTTGTTTACAGATGCAGCAGATGGTGTTTTGGAGATGGACTACACTCAGTCTTTTGAAGACGTATCTCTGGATGAAGCAGATACCTGTACGGATGCTACTGTAGACCACTGCATTAACTATGGACGCATTGAGGGCGACATTGATGTTGCAGGAATTGTCGGAACTATGGGCATTGAGTACGAGTATGACAAGGAAAGCGACATTACAGGAATCAAGGATAGTAAGCTGTCTACTTCATATCTTACTAAGTGCGTACTAAGGCATAATGACAACTATAACAATGTGATCGGTGAAAAGAACTATGTGGGCGGAATTTGTGGCCTTCAGGAAATGGGAACTATCACAGGCTGCGCCAATATGGGTAATATAAAGTCGAGCTCAGGCGAATATGTAGGTGGAATATGCGGAAGATCCCTTTCTAACATAGTTAAATCAAACTCATCAGGAATACTTGATGGAGTTAGCTACGTTGGAGGAATCACAGGCGATGGAATGCATATAAGCGACTGTCAGTCTCTTGTTAAGGTTACAGGTGCCGACAGATGGTATGGAGCGATTTCTGGACATATTGATGAGAAGGGTGTTGTAAGAAATAACTCTTTTATAAGTGATGAGCTTACTGGTATAGACAGGGCAAGCTATACAGGCAAGGCAGAGGCAGTAGCTTTTGATTATAGCAATGTTCCTTATGATTTTAAGAGCATGACCATTACATTTATGCTTGAGGATGAGGATCTGCCTGATGGAGAGAAGGTCATTAAGAAATCCAGTCTTAAATATGGTGCATCCATGGATGAGCAGGATTATCCTAAGGTAGATAACAAGGAAGGCTATTATGTTGTGTGGGATAAGCCTCAAATAGATAAGATCACATCTGACGAGATAATCACAGCAGGCTACACCAAATACAGGACTACCATTGCGGAAGAAAAGGCCACAGACGATGACGGAATCCATCAGGGTGAGATTTTGGTAGATGGACAGTTCAGGGAAGATGACAGGCTGGTAGTAGAAAGAGAAGTTCTATTTAAAAGGGGAGAGAATACCAGGTATTTCGAAGAAGGTAACAAGTTATTTGTAGATTTTGAGACATTGAAGGTTACAATACCTGACGATGGCAGGAAAACGCATCAGATCAGGTTTGGTATGGACAGCAATACTCAATTGGGTGATCAGATTACCTATGAGCTGTATCAGGTTCAGGATGATGGCAGTCTGACTATGCTTGAGAAAACTGGTAGTGTAGGAAAGTATGACACCTATGAGGTTGAAGGCGATGTCCTTAACTTAGATGTGAAATACAAGGTGGCCAGATACTTTGAATATTTGATACCTGCTATAGCTATTGGAGCAATAGTAGTACTTATCATAATAATTGTGCTGACTATATTCATTATCAAAAGACATGGTGGCAAGCTCCCAATATTCATCAACAATGTTGCCAAGGATGTGTCCAAGAAGATAGAGGATAAAGAACAGCTCTTCTATGATGACAGCAAAGACGAACAGAAAAATGTAGAAGAAAAGGAAGAGAAAGAGGATATAGCTGAGGCTTCTGAAAAGGCTGATAATACTGAAGAAAAAGCGGATCAGAAACCAGAGAATAAGAAAAAGAAAAAGTCTAGAAAAAACAAGTAAAAGTTACTCATATTTTGCTTTAATATTAAGAAGTTTTATAGTATGATTACATTACTGTGTAATTAGATAATAAGAGGGGGTAGCATGTCAGTATGGCATGCCACTCCTTTACTTGTGTGTAAGGATTTTTTTGGAGGGTAGTTAGTTGGATCTTAATAGACAAAAAAAGGCTCCGGTATATGAAGCTTTGGAGAGGTTTAGGAAGCAGCGCGTTGTTCCTTTTGACGTGCCTGGTCATAAAAGAGGAAGAGGTAACCCAGAGCTCGTAAGCTTTTTGGGTGACAGATGTGTTGGCATAGACGTTAACTCTATGAAGCCTCTTGATAATCTCTGCCATCCTGTTTCTGTTATCAAGGAAGCAGAAGAGCTCATGGCTGATGCTTTTGGCGCAGCCCATGCTTTTATGATGGTTAATGGTACTACAAGTGCTGTTCAGGCTATGGTTTTATCCCATGTCAAAAAGGGTGAGAAGATCATTATGCCCAGAAACGTGCATAAGAGTGCTATCAATGCTCTTATTCTGTGTGGTGCTATTCCTGTATATATTGATCCCAAGGTAGATACTAATCTTGGTATTCCTCTTGGAATGGAGCTTGCGGATGTTAAGAAGGCTATTGATGAGAACCCAGAAGCTAAGGCTATTCTCATTAATAACCCTTCATATTACGGTATCTGTTCTAATCTGAAGGCTATTGTTGATCTTGCTCACGAGAATAATATGAAGGCCCTTGTTGATGAGGCTCATGGAACTCATCTTTACTTTGGACCTAACCTTCCACTTAATGCCATGGCAGCAGGCGCAGATATGGCAGCTATCAGTATGCACAAATCTGGCGGAAGTCTTACTCAGAGCTCAATCCTTCTGTGTGGACCAGATGCCAATATTGGATATATCAGCAGAATCGTTAACCTGACTCAGACCACAAGTGCCAGCTACCTTCTTCTTGGAAGTCTTGATATTTCCAGGAGAAACCTTGCTCTTAATGGTGCTTCCAGCTTTGAGAAGGTTACCAAGATGGCTCAGTACGCAAGAGAAGAGATCAATGATATCGGCGGCTATTATGCTTATGGTAACGAGCTTAAAAATGGCGGAAGCATCTACGATTTCGATGAGACCAAGCTTGTAGTTAACACCAGGAAGATTGG
>JAEEGH010018193.1_pt1 | contig 14882 bp, 5 predicted proteins | sample 9134181 | NCBI WGS metagenome assembly JAEEGH01 (sample SAMN16246544, study PRJNA631951) | gut metagenome | biome: gut microbiome; feature: rumen; material: DP-attached | host: Bos | place: Iran: Karaj | collected 2018-10 | reverse complement strand
AAAGTCGCAGTATTGTAATGTTGTTGACACCAAAAAGGGGCATTAGCTCAGTTGGCTAGAGCGTCTGCATGGCATGCAGAAGGTCATCGGTTCGAGCCCGATATGCTCCACCACCCAACTTCAAGAGACCCGCCAAGTCCACGACTTCGGCGGGTTGCTATGTTTTAGGCCGCATCCTCCTCAAACACCGGGGGGTGAGGCCTTTTCTCTGCCAGTCTCTGTGGCCCCCGTGGAGACTCAACTTTTGGCCGAAAAACGTCCATGGAGACTGCCTCTATCCCGAAAAGTCTCTGCCCCCATGGTCATATGTCCACAGGGTATATGTGATATATGGTTGGGGCATTCAAAACTGCCCATAACCCGTGGAACATAAACGCAAAAAGCCCACCACCGCGCAATGCGACGATGGACTTTGATGTTTGTGGTTGAGCTAGATTGTCTCTATTTCACAGGAGTAATATATACGCGAGAATTCTTGAGATGCACGCTATACCAGACTTATTTGCCGTGCCACTGTTTTATTCTGACACTTAATATGCCATTTTGTCATAATAAAATGTCATAATAGGCACCATTACTCGCTTTTCAAGACAAGCCAGGAGCCGTTTTTCCTTGAGCCTGTACGTTGGATGATGTTTGCCTGCTGGAGTTGCTGCAGTGCGCGTGCTATGGTACGAGGCGAAAGTTCCAGCTTCTCTGCCAAGACCTTTGAGGTCATGCCAGGCTTATCAAGAAGGCATTGAAGAATCTGTCTCTGTGTCCTGTTTATTCTGACATTTATTATTCTGACATTTTGTCCGTTTGCCATTGTCACATCCATATCGAACGGGATGGTGACATTGATGTAGGTGTCGCCGATATGGAAGACATCACGTCCGTATTTGGAGACGATGACGGGAATACCATGACCTGTGTGCTCGGTCAGTTCCATCTGCATGAAAATCCTCATCAGCATGTCGTTTCGTGGTCGGCTGATGCCTTGAAAGAACATCTCCTCGGTCTGTCCTTTGGGAAGACCGCCGTGCGACAATATCTCGATTCTGTCCTCGAAGATGGAGACAAGGGGCTGCGAGAGGTTCCAATCATTGTGGACGAGCGCGTTGATGAGAGCCTCATTCACGCAATCGAAGTCGAAGAGGTATTTGTCGGTTCTCGGGCGGCTGGTGGTGTCCGACACGCAGATGTTCTCGGAGATCAGGCGGTTCTTCACCTGCTCGTAGGCGAAGAGAAGCGACTGCGAGCCATAGTCGTTTCGCTCGGAAATGGCGGATTTGTCCTTGCCTTGGAACTTGACGACAATCAGCGGAATGGTGTTCTTGTCGGACAGCAGCTCGGCCAGCAAGTTGTATTCCCCCTTTGGTGTCTTTAAGCCAAGATTCTGCTCGAACGACTTGTCATCGAGGTGGTATCCTTTCTCGGCATAGTAGATTTTCAGTGTACGGAAGGAGATGTTGCCATATCGTGCAGGCGTGCGGGTCATGAAATCCGTGTCCGTGAAGTTCTGCTCGTATCTGGCCTTGATCTGCTCTGGCGACATCTCCTTGCAGGTCGTTCCGATGCGGATTGAGCAGCCTGCGGACGAGAAGCCGTATTTCTTCTGGCAGTAGATTGGCCGTGTGCCCTTGGGCACATGGATGACCAATAGCGTCTTGCCGTCTGCATAGCGCAGTTCCGACGAGACCAGCTCCTGCGGGTTGGGCTCTATCTGCGTGGTGATCACATCGGAAATCTTCCTTGAAATCTCGTCAATCTTCTTTACTCCGACAATATTGCCGTCATTATCGACACCAAGCACGATGTCGCCGCCGTTGGCGTTCAAGAAGGAGACGATTTCCTTGCAGATGGTGTCGGTGTAGGTCTCCTTGAACTCCAGTGTCTCTGATTCGTTTCTGTTAAATTTGCTCATATTGCACTCCTCTTGGATGATAGCCGTACTATAATCTCTTTTATGACATTCTTCAATTTATTATGACATAAAATTGTCGTAAATGCCAACAAATTTCTGCCATCCAGATTGATTGCACCGCAAACAAGACTATATTTAACGAGTGACAGAGCAAGAACAATTCGGTTCTTGCGGCTGCTGTCGGCATGATGTGGCGCCTTGAAAAAGGTGCCATTGGGTGCCACCTTAGGAGCGAAAAAGGTGCCATTTGATGCCATTTTCGGGGTGTTGAATTTACTGCTTGACGAGTGCTAAATCGTGCTTTTTGAGCAGAGTTATGGCGATTTTTACGCATTCCGGAATCGCTGAATAACAATTGCAAGAGTGTGAGGTTGAAGAGGAATGAGTTGTTTTAACACAAGCTCTCAATCAGGTGGATCAAATCCGTCAGCACGGCAAAGAATATGAAATATATCATTCTGGCCATTATTTCTTTCTGTCTTTTGACTACGACAGGGTGTTCAGGTTTTTCCAGGCTGCCAAAAATCGATTTTATTGGCAAAAGCCGTGAAGATGCAATCAGGATATTTGCTCAGAATCCGGAAAAAGCATGGGGAACACATATCAACATCTGCACCCCGTTGAAAGAAACTCCCCCTTATTACTGTGGCAACAATCGATATTTCATCACAGTTGAAGATGCTCTAGCAGATGAACAACTGAAAAAAGCTCCGGCTTTAGGTGGTTACAGAACGCAACGACGTTTGGCCATTCCAGGGGAATGGGATTATTACGTAATCACATTTGATGAAAATAATATCGTTGTTTCACAAAAGATACATTCGCTGCAAGATGGCCCTTGATGGTGAGTTGTAGAGTAAGATTTGATATTTACCGACACTCGCGCGACATCCTCCTGTTCCACAAAGAACTCCCGTTCCTGCTCACAGAGGCAAAGAAACGGGATGAGGCTTTCGCCTGAGTAATTGGTAGCATCATCTGTATTCTATCCGCTGTCGATGATCGATTTGTTTCAAAACAACAGACGCGCTTTCAAACTTCAGTTTCTTTTCTATTTTGAAAGTCGGTGGTGTGAATCGGAGAATTGTTACCACGGCACCAAAACCGTTATAATCGAACTTGCTGACCTAAACGCAACTATATGCCTTTAAGCATATTATCTCGCGTCTCATGTCACATTTCCCAGAAGGCGGAATGGTGTTACCATGACGCGGCTTGACGCGAGACGCGAGACGTGAGACGAGCAAAAGACATTAGAAGGTCAGACATGATGCAAACTTACGGTAACTGTTACCAAACTTTGCACTAAGAGGCTCAATGAGTTGTTTCAAACTTGAAAACGAGTGGCTCTAAAACGTGAAATTAGTCAATTTACAATGCAGTCTTCGCCAAAGGTGGATTAAAAAAGTGTACTAAAAGTGTACTAAAAGTGTACTTTAAAACTTGAAAGTCTCTGGATAAAGTGTATTAAGTAGTGTCTGCTGATTAATGCTGTTGTTATGAATCATGCATGATGACGAGAAAAGAGATTTAACGAGCAGATGGATCAAAAAGGAGCAGGACCAATGGACAACACCAAGCAATCCCACACAGACGAATCATTGTCCAGAAAGCTGATTGGCAGACGTGCGTTTATCGGCATGGCCGCAGCCATGACGACCGGTGTGGTCGCGGCGCAGTCCGTGGAGGTCAAACGGCTCATGCGGAAAAACGACCCCAATCCGGCCCGAGAAGTCAAGGCGGTATCGGACGAGGAGTTTGACGCGGCGGTCACGCTGCTCGAAGAGACGGGGATGCACGACGACGAGAAGCGCCTCCCCGCGCTCCGTGTCGTGCAGCGCGCGATAGACCACATGGCCGAATCGCGTGATTTCCTGTCAGGACTGAACAGCCAGACGCCGCAGAATCGCATCGACGCCATCCATGCCAGATTCCCGGTCATGCGCTGGTACGACAGGGCGTTCGACCGGGTATTTGAGCAGTTCATGTCTACGAAGGTGACGGGCGACACGCCCGCCGTCTGGTACATCTACAACATGGGCATACTGGTGAAGACGAAGTCTTGTGCATTCGGCATAGACATCTTCCACCGTCAGGACATGCGCCTCGTGGAGCATCTCGATTTCCTGCTCGTTTCCCACAACCACGGCGATCACCGCGACCTCAGGATGCTCAACGCCATGAGCGCGGTGGACAAGCCAGTCATCTCCAACTTCCACCTGTGCAATAGGTGGTACTGCAGGGAGTTCGACAAGACGTTCAAGTTCAAGGATATCACGATTCACACCGTCGCCGCCGACCACCAGAAGTGGCTGCCGTGGGCGGTCACGACGTTCGAAGTCGTGTGCGGCGAAGGCCCCAACGCATATACCATCTTCCACTCCGGCGACTGCAACCGCGTGGACCACCTCAAGCCGAAGGGCAAGCCCGATATTTTCATGGGCCATTGCGCCATTGGCCTTGACTTCCTGAAGGCCGCGCGGGAGACCATGCCGGCGAAGCTCTTCGTGACGCTCCACCACCAGGAACTCGGCCACATCCACGGCAAATACCGCTGCGTCGCGTTCGAGAACGAGCCGTTGCAGAGGGTGCGCGGACTCCGCCAGGCGGGCTTCAAGGCGGCGATGCCCGTGTGGGGCGACAGGATAGTTTAGACTGCATAGGGTTGCTCAGTCGATGAAGAAGAGTTCCCCGGGTGCGTCGCCAGGCTTTACGGGGACCTTTTCGCCGCGCAGCGGGATGTTGGTCTGCGCATCACGCGGAGACAGGCCGACCGTACCGATATAGACTTCCGAAGGTTCGTTCAGCTCGCGCATGAAGAAGCTCAGCCGCACCGTATCCGCCTTTTTCGGATCGAGCTTGCGTTCTTCCGTGAACGTCCGATACGGGAAGACCACATGGTGCCACTGGCGGTCGCGCCGTCCTTCGTGGTATCCGGAGACAAGGGATGCGCCGAAAGGATCCGTGCTCATGAGATAGACGGCTGGCCATTCGTTGAACCATGGATGGGTCACCCGGTAGTCGAGAAACATCGAACCGATGTCACCGATCTTCGAGCGGTCGAACTTGATGTCGATGACCAGCCGGGGCCGCAGATGCGAATACTCCGGTTTCAGCGCCGGAATTGAGAGTTTCAGCACCTTGCCGCGCTCCGGGGCGGCGGGATCTTCCGCGATTTCGTAGCTGAATTTGCCGACGAAACAGCTCTCGGGTTTGGATTTGTCATGATACACTCCCGAACCCTGTTTGGCGGTGTCGGGGATGCCGGAAAGCGAAATATAGGCATTGTGGATATTCCCGCCCGAGTAGTCGCTGATTACCAGCGATCCCGGGGTCTTTTCGGAGATGGGGGCGACATGTTCCGATTCGCTCCAATCCTTCACGTGGGCGGCGGCGGCGCTATCGTCGGGAGCCGCCGTGGGTATGCCGTTGCCGAGCGACAGCGACAGCAGCGCCGCGGGCACGAAACTCTCTTTGGAGGCGCGGAAGACGATCTCGCGGATGACCTTGTCAGGGTGCGGGTTCTTCCAGTTCTGCGCGAACATGCCCGCATACGCGCCGCGCGTGTCGTTGAAGCGGCTGAAGCAGCGCACGCCGTAGCCGCCGCCCTCGAAGTTCCAGAACACGAGATTGGTCCTGAATTCGAGCACGATGATGGTCTTGGTCCCGTCCTCGTAGCAGACGTCCATGAATGCCGCGTTGGGGCGGCCCCAGATCGTATACGGCAGCGCTCCCGCGAAGGCGTTGATGCCAAGCCACTCCGCCTTGGTACCGACCGGGATCGTAACCTTTCCGTTGGCTGCGCCACCTGACGCTAGCACCGCGAAATAACCACCGTCGGATGATGCCGCGATGTGGAAATTTTCCGCCACGCGACCCGCTTCGGCGCGCATTAGACCGACGACTTTGTCATCGGTCGTCGGGAAGCGCGGGTCTTTCCCTAATTTTGCGTTAAATGCCTGGTCGAGCGGCAACGGGGCGAAACGGACGTCCGCCGGGGCTTCAACCGCCCGGTCCGGCAGGATCAGCCGCAAGGTTTCCCACGCGGGGTCGAAGGTCAGCGCCGCATGGTGCGGCATGTCGGGATTCCACTCGTAGCAGCCGCCGAGGGTGTACCCGGCGAGCCCGATGCCGGTGACCAGTCCGCGGTTGCTTGGATAGCGGAACTGCCCCCAGAACGCGAGGAACACTCCGTCACAGCCCTGTTTGACCATTTCGAGCGGCATGACGCGCATGTTATCCATGCGCAAGCAGTAGGTCATGCTGAAGAGCTGGAAGCCCGCCTTCCTGAAGAACGGGAAGCGGCTTTTGCGCAGTTCCATGCCGTAGTCCCAGTTGCAGAAGACCACGCGTTTGTCGAGTTCCGGCAGGATGGCTACGCCGTCCCCGATCTTGCCGGGGTAGAACATGTCGTGGTAAAGGATCGGCGTCACGCCGAGTTTCAGCACCTCTTCGGTGTAAAAGAGCGTCGCGTCGCGCCAGAGTTTTTTGACGCTGTACATTTTGCACCGAGGGCAGATGCCGTACGGCTGGTTGTCGAGTTCGTCCATCGAGATATTGAAATACTTGGGCTTGAAGAACTCGATCTGCTCCCGGATCGCCATCAGCTGGACTTCCCGACCGAGTTCGCTCATGTGGCACGCCGCCGTGGACCAGCCGGTCCTCTTTGGATCTTCGGCGATCTCCTCTTTGTAGCGAGGATGGGCGTGCAGCCACTCGTCGTGGGTGATGATCTGCAGGAGCGGGATGATCTCGATGTGGTGGCGTTTCGTCGCCGCCTTGATCGCCTCGACGTCCTCGATCGAGTAGGCGTTCGGGCGGTCGGTGAACGGGTTGTCCTTATAGGGGAATTTCTCGCCGAATTCGAGCATCATGTAGTTGTACTTCAAGGCGCCAGCGGCGTCGATCTCGCTCAAGATCTCGGGCAGGCACCCTTTGAAACCCATGTGCCGCAAGTTTAGATACAAGCCGCGGATGTTGAGTTTCGGCCAGTCGACGATGCGGCACTGCGGAAGTTCCGGTTTGGTCAAATTTCGCAGCAGATTTTCGAGCGTCCGCACCCCGTAGTAAAGCCCGCGCACGTCGCGGCTACGGATGACTACGCAACGGTTGTCGATCTCGAGCGTATAGCCCTCGGCCGACTTGGGGACGCCGTTATCGGCGAGTTCGAGCTGGCAAAATCCGTCCTTTTCCACTCGGCGCACCGCGACTTTGGAGCAGTGGCGTTTGACGAGTTCCGTTAGCACGTCCGCCTCGTTGTCGGCGTCGGCAGGGGCGGTGAAGGTGAATTCCTTCGGCAACGCGAGCGTCCCCTTGCGCGCTTGATACTGCTGCACTGCCGGGATTAGCACCGGCGTGCCGTCTGGGGTGACCCGGTTGTCGATGGGGAGCGCCACCAGTTTGGCGGCGGCGAGCATGGCGGTGGCGCACGCGGCGATGGATAGTGTCCGTTTCATACGAGGCGTCCTTTCATATTGAAGTCGTTTCAAAGCACCATCGTACCGACAGTGTACTTTTCGAGTTTTTCTGGTTCTTCAGTTTTTTTTGCGGGTAAGATATTCTACACATAATCTAACCTGCACATTGCTTTGTGTAAATGTAATTGTTGGTTGCGTATTTGTCAAGAGAGTGGGGATGAGGGACCTTTTGAATCATGTTTCAACCGCTTCTCATTTTGTTTTTTCTATGCTATCTTAAATAATCGTGTCTTTTAAGGAAAGTCTCAAGCGGAGAACCCCTTCGTAAGCTTATGGAAAAAGTCATGATTCCGCATTTTTTTCAAGTTCGCCGTTCAGTTATGGGACGGTTGTGTTTTTATTTGGTCCATTAACACATAAGGTATTGTTCCGTCACCATGAATATTCTAAGCCGCCTGTCAATTGTCTCCCTCCTGTCGCTTGCATGTTCTGTTCTTCAAGCAGGGAACATCCATGACATGTTCCTCTTTCCCATCGATTTCCAGTACGGAAAAATCTCCTTCAACGAAGGGAATCTCGCCCCGATTCTCATCAAGCTCCAGGGGCACACGGGCAACCTCGCAGGCGCGCAGAAAACCGAGCTCGTCGTGACGCATCCGGAGGGACTGGAAATCAAGGCCGCGCACAGCGTGCATCCCTCCGATGCGCAGAGCTTTGAAGTGACAAACGAGAAGGGCGTCTCCCGCGTCTGGCTGACAAAGAAATACTGCAGCAGATGGATCCACACGTCGCGCTATTTCTGGAATTGCGGCATCCACCTTTACTTTCAGGCTAAGCCTGGTTCGGCGGGAACCAAGGGCGACATGAAGTTCTCTATCGAGCTCGACGGCAAGCCCGACGAGTTCAGCCGGACCGTCCAGGTTACCATCGCGGAGCCGCTTCCAATCGTCCATCGCAAGATGAAGAAGTTCTCCATGGGACAATGGTACCTCCACGCGATTCAGTCGCCCGACAGGTCGCTTTTCGACAACGACATCAACTTCTGGAAAAGCCTTTGCGAAAAGCCGTCGTGGTGTCTTGGAAACGCAGACCTTAGCGCAAAGGACCAGACGCGCGTCGCGCAGCTCATGAAAGAGTTTGAGGTAATATATCTCCTTCATTCCTCGGAAGATACCATCGTGCCTGTCGACACTCCATACGGTTTCTACGATCAAGGCAGGGTAACACGGCCAGGCGTCCAGAAGCTTCAGGACGCCGATGGCAAGGAACGCTTTCCCTATGCTATCTGTCCGCAGTATTTGCTCCGCGATCCAGAAGGCGTCTACTGGGAGAAGAATCTTGTCGAAGGCATCCAGAAGGTGCTTCAAAAGGTGCCGACGCTGAAAGGCATCTGTCTCGACTACGAAAGCAGCCCGGAAAACGGCACATGCGACGAATGCCGCGCCGAGTTCGCACGCCAGGAGAAGCTCGCCAAAGTCCCCACGCGCGATGAGATCCGTGGGGGAAGCCCGCTCTATTTCCAGTGGCGCAGATTCCGTGAACGCCAACGCACGCAGATCATCGCCAAATATCATGAGACGATGAGGAAGCACTTCCCCGATATCAAACTGTGGATGTGCACCGTCGGCCTGACTCCCGGCCAGGATCCTGTCATGGATGGCTGGAGCGGCATCGACCCGCGCAGCTACGCGCCCTACATGGACTACTTCAACAACATGCAGTATTCTGCCGGCAAGAAATTCGCAGGAGTGCACGAACGCTCCGTCAAGGAACTCGGCAAGCCGCTCCAGCCGTTGTGTGACCCGTCAGAAGAGGACATCCGCTATTACCACAGATACACCCCCGACACCCTCTGCCAGAATATTGTCATCACCGCCGCAACTGGTTGCAAGGGAATCGCTTTCTTCCCGACCGACATCTATGACGCCGCCTACCTGACGATGTTCCGCACAGCCGCAAACGCCATCGCCGAAGCTGAAGACGCCTACGAAAAGCCCGCCGTCACTGAAAAACTCAAGCTGACGATCACCAACGTCCTCAATATTAATCTTCCCGACGGCGACAAGACCAAGACCATCAGCTATCCAGATATGGACAGCGACATGAAGGCATTCCTGCATTACGATGGAACGTGCTACTACGCAACCATTTTCAACTATTCACAGCAGTCGGACCTCTTCTGCCGACTCGCACTTCCAGACTACAAGGGCAACGGCACGGTCGTCGATCTGCTCTCGCGCAGAAAATACACAGGCGTCACTGCGGACAAGATCCGCGACGGATTCATCGTCAAGTTGCCGTCCAACGGCTCTTTGCTGCTGAAATTCGGTCCATACGACCATCTGAAAGGCGAAGTGACGCAGGAGCAGATCATCAAAGAGGAAGCTGCCTGCATCGCGGCGCTTAAGAACAAGGCGAGTTTCCTCGAACCGAAGAAGAAAGGCAATTCGAGCATCCAGTGGGTCATCGGCAACGCGGGCAAGCCCGTCATCCAGCTGAAGGACAACAATGCGTTCATCGAGTTCTCGCCCGATGACGGTGCAAGCATTACCGACTGGCGCCTGCCAGGCATCGGCCACTGCGTCCCCGGCGTCCCCGGCAAGTACGGCTTCGGGAGGCTGATGTTCCATGACCCGAACAACTACATCCCCTCCGTCATTCCATTCAAACTGGACAAACTGGACTTCAACGGCATCCACCCGACGGCTGTCATGTCCTTCATTGTCCCGCCGGACAACGACGCTGGCGGCGCGGGCAATCCGCTCGAAAACCTCAAGATCGTGCGCGAGAATACCTTGCTGAACTATCAGGGTGGCTACCGGATCAAGCATACGTTCATCAACCAGTCGAAGAAGACGATGAATTTCGGCTTCCGCCTGCACAATGTCCCGATCTGCCGCCAGAAACCATCGGATGAGCCTCAGGCATACTTCTCCGACTGGACAAAAGTCCCGACTGGCATCCAGTCGATCATCCAGCCAGGCAAGTATGTCCGCTGGGGCTTCCTCGGCAATCCAACGAACCGTGACGAACTCTCCATCTATATCCGCGTCAAGGACTGCCCGCTGTACTATAAAATCAGCGGCGACTACGTGGGCCTCTACCTGTGGTCCGACCCGCTGCTCCAGTCCGTCGAGCCGCTCTACGAGACGTTCACACTCCTGCCAGGCGAATCCAGGACCTTCTCGCTGGACATCACCATCATCGACGAACGGATTAAATAACTGGACATGGTTTATGCGGCTTCCGTGCCCGGAAACCTTTTTTATTGTCTTGGTTTTATTGTCTTGATGTGGATTTTTTTTCAACAACCCCATTTTTTATATATTTTCGTTCAACTCAATGAAAACAAGTGATTTGTAACTTCTACTTTGCAAAGGTAGCAAAGGGCTGAGAATTCGTTTCGCGGAAAAAACTGCATCACTTCTCCGGCAGTAGGATAACATCATCCCAGAGGACGCGCCCCGTGGTGGGTACGCCATGGACAGTGAGGAGGACTACCATCCCGTCCGCGCGGATTTCGATATTGTGGAAGACCGCGCGGTACCACTGTCCATTCGTCGGACCAAGGGTGTAGAGCTGAGCATTGCAGCCGCCGGGAATGAACCAGAAGTTCGCGCCGTCCGCGCCGTCCAGAGTCTTGACCGCACAGTATAACGCATATTTCTTGTTGGTATCCAGTCCCTTCGGTGCATTCATCACCATTCGTGCCCAACCATGCTCAACGACGGTGATCTCGCCGCATTTCTTGCCATGATAGGCTTCTCCGTCAATGACATTGAAGCGGTATTTCCCCCAGCGGGTGTCGCGGCCGATGCCGTCCATGCCCTTCTCGAAGTCGCCATTCGGGAGGATATTCTCGGCTCGCATCTGGTCGGTCACGACATCCCGTGTGCAGGGCATCCACTGTTCCAGAACTCCGTGGAGTTTATCCAACTGGCTCCGTTCGAAGGCGATGCGTTGTGCGATACGCGGATTATCCGCCAGTTTGGCGGCCTGTTCAAGGAGTTCGTTCGCTTGGCGATCGATAGGTGCGATGTAGTCGGAGATGGAAGTCAAATCGAGAAGATTTTGTCCATGCTCGACCATGCGTTCCTCAAGCAGGAGATAGTACTGCTCCATCGGGGCAGAAGCACTGCCGAACGTCTTGGCACAGAACTCTTTGAGCAGTTCCTTCCAATCCAAATCGGGATTCCAGGCGAGTTTCCCTCGCAGATACTCCTGCAGGGGCGACGGATGGATGCCTTCCGGACAGAGCCCCGCCAGTTTGAGGTCGCGGTAGAGCTTGATGTCTTCGGCGAAAACCTTCGCGTAGGGATGTGGCCAGCCGACGAAGTGCGTTTTCGCCCACAATTCGTAGATATAGACGCGCCCGGGGTACGCTTTCGCCCATTTGGTCAACTGCTCGTAGAACGGGCGGTTCGACTCGTCAGTCAGCGGTCGTGCATAGTTGCGCGTATTATAGACGATGCCGAAGCAGAGGTTGTCCGGCAGGGGGAAGCTAGGCAGATCCTTATGTGCGCCGTAGCTAAGACAGAGCACCGTCACTGCAGGATCGAATTGACGGATTGCCTCTGCGGCCTCGGCGGCGAAGCGGAAAAACTGTTCGGAGACGGTCGCCCCGTAGGCCTTGCATGCATCGCACTCGCACCAACCGTTGCCGTCATTGGTTTCCAAAGGAACCATGCGCATCTGCGGATTCGCTTTGAGGTATTTCAAAATATTGTCGATAAAGCACTTGCGGACTTCCGGATTTGAGATACAGAGCTGATGGTGGATCAGTGAGGGATTGCGGTCGAAATCGGGTTTCAGACGTTCGCCTTTCACCAGCGGATTCCATTCAGGATGCTCCTTCAACGTTTGTGGTGGAATCCAGAAGTGCCAACTGTGCGAGATGAAGAAAGGCTCCACACCGTATTTGCCCTGCATCCCCGTGTCGTACCACCCTGGCGGATTCTGGAGGCGATAGTTCAGACGGTTCAGCCCCATCCACGCGAAAAGCGCGGTGTCCGACTGGTGGTGGTGCACGGCGCGGATGCGGAAGAAAGGCTTCGAATGCTCATCGCATTCCTCCACTGTAAGCGTCTTGCTCTGCGGGATATCCCGCCACAGACGGTCCGGATGCGGCCAGAAGACGTTCAGACGCTCCAGCAATGCGTCCACGCCATAGAGGGATCCGGAGCTTCCGCAGCCGTCGATGTGGATATGCGTTGGAGCGACGGTCAGGCGGTATTCCCCTTCGGTAGAAAAGGCGCATTCCAGGAAGATTGGTTTGAGGTCCTTTAGGTCTCCGACGGAAGGCAACGGCCCGCCGGGCTTCCAGCCCGACAGAAAACCTTTGTCGTATGCCTTAGTCAGAATCGGCAGTTCTGCGCCCGTCATTTGGAGCACGTAGTCGCGCAACTGCATCGCACCAGTGGCAGTGGTACGGTCATTCCAACGGCTTATTACAATTGCGGAGACGGGACGACCGTCCTCCACTAGCACAAATGGTTCGGCGAGCGCCACGGCGCAAAAGAAGAAAAGCAGGGCACAAAGAAAGTGTTTCATGGCTGGAAAAGAATGGATAACAATACGGAAGATTCATTGGGTGCAATGCCCAAATACGGATTATTACGTAATATGGATGTTAATTGAATAATTTCAAACTTGAAAACGAGTGGCTCTTAAACGTGAAATTACTCAGTGTCTGCTGATTAATGCCGACAATCCTAACATAGCATCTAAATTCCTTTCGCCGCCATGCGGCTTGAAATTTGCATCTTTGATGACTTTTGAGAGCCGTGTCTAACCACTAGCCACGCCTTTGATTTGCGGCATCTGCGATACCGCGGTCGCACTGGAGTGCGACCCTCCCGATGATTTGCGGCATCTGCGATACCGCGGTCGCACTGGAGTGCGCCCCTCCCGACTGACCACTAACCACTAATATGGCTTTTTTGCAGGGACTAGCTTGAAGCGGTCCAGATTGAGGCCGCCGCCTTTGTCATTGACGAGTTCGATGGTGTGTTCGCCGGATGTCAGTTTGAGCAGGACAGGTTTGTCGTCGGTGACAGGATAGATTTCCTTGAAATCATTGGTCTTGCCGCTCCATCCGCCTGTACTGGGGAACTTAAAGGAGCCGTAATCCTTTCCATCGACTTTGATAATCCGCTGGACGCCTTCAAAAATGTCGCAACACGCCTTAACCTGAAGGAGATAGAAGCCGTCTTGCGGGACGGTGACGTTCCATGCGAGGCTGTGTCCATGTGAATCCCAGTACATGAGGGCGAGGCCATCCGAACCGACTTTGGTGACTGCCGCGACCTTGTTGGCATCCTTGTTGACAAGCGTTTCTTCTTTGAAATCTTCCGCCTGAACAACGATGGCATGGTCGTTCTGAGGTTTATAGGCGGAGACGTCGGGAGCGTGATAGAAGTATTTGGCCAGTTCGGGCGGAGCGGTTCCCGCGGCAAGCGTCATTGTTATGGCGCCTTTCTGGACTGGTTGGTTCATGAAAACGCCTATTCGGTTTGGGCCGAGGGCGTCGAATTGGCAGACAATCCGTTCGGATTTTGTCGTAAATGGGGCATCCGCCGTGATTCGGATATTCATGCACCTGTCTTCGCGATTGTAAATCGTGCAATTTTCATTTGATCGGATGAAGACGTGTTCACTGCTGATGAGGGCGGTGCTGAAGTCTTTCGGTTCCGTGAATTCGACGGCGTCCGTTAAGGTAATCGTCTTGTTCGGGCGGTTGAAGACGAACGTACGGGTGAGCGACTTGAGTTCGGGAACGTCGTATGCGGATGTGAAATCGATGACGAGCATGTCCTGCTCATCCGTCAGTTCCGTCTTGATGATTTTCCCTTGTGCTTGGGGGCCAGGGGATTGCAACTTTCCTGCGACGACGGGAACGGGATGTCCGAAGGAGTTGAGCTTGTTGAACGTGTAGCGTTTGTCACTGAAAACGTCCCGTGTATAGGCTTCGCCGCCCGGATCGATGACGAAACGGCAGCTGTTCCATGAGACAACGAAGGAACCGACGTCGTTGTGGTTGTGGTGTTCGGCGTTGTGGCCGCCTTTGATGGCGGCGCCGAAAACGCGTCCTTTTTCATCTGTATCGCGGAAGACATAGATGCCCGCCAGCGGGAACTCAGAACGGATGGGATAGGGCGCGTCTTCCGGCAGGGCTTGGCTGTATTGCGTCTCGTCGTCGAAGGCGATCAGCGGCATGAAGGGGAAACTGAGATCCAATACTTGGTGTGGCTTGAGGCGCTTGCGTAGAGCCTGCGGCCAATGGCGCTGGATGAGGACAAGATGTTCGATGGACGGCTGGATGTTGACATTGCAATCCGCAAAGGCGGGTGCGATGCCGTCTTCAATCTGGATGTTCTTGGCGAAAGCGGCGATTTTACCGACTTTTGGATTCGCGAAGATGTTCACTTTGCCGCCTGTGTTTTGTAGGATGTGTTCGCCCATGGCAAGGAAATGGCCGAATCCGTAGCCCCAGTAGGCAAGGCCCTCGGAGCAGTATCCGTCATCCGTGAAGCCGGAAAGGAAGTTTTCCTGTGCAAATT
>JAEEGH010018192.1_pt1 | contig 14882 bp, 9 predicted proteins | sample 9134181 | NCBI WGS metagenome assembly JAEEGH01 (sample SAMN16246544, study PRJNA631951) | gut metagenome | biome: gut microbiome; feature: rumen; material: DP-attached | host: Bos | place: Iran: Karaj | collected 2018-10 | reverse complement strand
CAATAACCTATATTAGGTGGTTATTGCAGTGGGGTCCCACCTCTTCCCATTCCGAACAGAGAAGTTAAGCCCACCTGCGCCGATGGTACTGCAATGCAATGCGGGAGAGTAGGAAGCCGCCGTCTTTTTAAAACGAAGTAGGAATCGCTTTCGAGTGGTTCCTATTTTTTTGTATTTATTATTTGGTATTACAAAGAAAAACGAGTTTTCCTTTGGTATTTCACTCGATTTGCACTATCTTTGCAGTGATGAATCTATTGAAAGGCAGTTTGGTTTGGTTAGGGCGTATTCATCAATGCCGAGGTTTTGGCATCCAGTCGCCTACCGATTACTCGTTTGTACGTTATGTGATAAACGAGCATTGGCCTTATTATGCCTACGAACAGTTGAAAGGCGATGATTGGCTCACTACCAAACTGGGACGGTTATACTTTCGATTAGCCAATTGGCGCCAGCCAGCTATGATGATTCCAGATGAATATCAACGCTACTGGCAGGCAGGATGCCATCAAACAGCTTTTACACCTATTATTAATAAAGTAGAGCTGGCAAGAGTTACCATTGAGGATAAAGCCTCCTGGGAAGCCTTAATGCCAAAATGCGATAATCAATCTGTTATAGTAGTCGAAGGTATCTGGCGTGATTGGGAACGTTGGCATGAGATAGAGTCTGACGATAGAACAGTGATTACCTACGACCTTTACTATTGCGGTATCGTATGCTTTGATAAAACGAGATTTAAACATAACTATAAGATTAACTTCTAACCAATCAATTTATGAAAATAACTAAAGTCTATACCCGAGGTGGCGATATGGGTAAAACATCGCTTGTAGGCGGTCAGCGTGTATCGAAGGCCAGTGAGCGTCTTGAGGCATATGGCACGGTAGATGAACTGAGCAGTCATTTAGGACTGCTGGTCTCGCTTTTACCTGATGGTGATGACAAGGCGATGATTATGCGTATTCAGAACTGTTTGTTTAATGTATGTACCAATTTAGCTACCAATCAGGATCAAACAGTCTTATCTCCCTCTGCATATTTGCCTGAGGGCGAAATAGAGATGGTAGAACATCAGATAGACGATATTATGAAGTTGCTGCCCGAGAAACAAGGGTTTGTATTGCCAGGAGGTACTCGTGAAGCTGCACAGGCCCATGTGTGTCGTACGGTGTGTCGTAGGGCCGAACGCCGCATTGTCGCTTTGTCGGAAGTGGCTAAAATTAGTCCCGAAATATTGCAATATGTGAACAGATTGAGCGATTATCTGTTTGTTTTGGCAAAAAAAATAAATTTTAACGCAAATCAGAGTGAAATAGTATGGCAAAATGTTGGTAGATAGAAATTAATTCATTACTTTTGCGGCCGAATAAAAAATGAATTAGTTAAACTAACAAACTTGTATTATGTATTGGACACTTGAATTAGCTTCGAAATTAGAAGACGCACCTTGGCCCGCTACCAAGGATGAACTCATAGATTATGCCATCCGTTCGGGAGCTCCACTCGAAGTATTGGAGAATCTGCAAGAGATTGAGGATGAAGGTGAGGTGTATGAGAGCATCGAAGACATCTGGCCCGACTATCCTACTAAAGAAGATTTCTTGTTCAACGAGGATGAGTACTAATTGCTGAAAACAAACGAGCTCTAACCTTAGACGTCTTTTAATGAGCAACATGACAAAATCTGCGTGATTTGTCATGTTGCTTATTTTATATTTCTGTTATACACACGTGTTGTTTGTTGAATTGTTAACTACTTGATAATCAGTATGTATTTTGTTCGTAAAGGCTTATATTGCCTTATACAAATATTTTTTATTGGCGAATAATGGATATAAGAGGTTAACTTTGCACCGCAAATCAATCCAAAGCTAACAAATTAACAATTTAACAAAAAATGAAGAAACAACTAACCAAAATTTGTCACTTCTGGTTACCTGCCAGTTCTGTGATGCTTTGCAGCCTGACTATGCTGATGGCTGCTCCGTTGTTGCCTCAGGCTCCTGCGGCTGTGGCGCAAAGCGTACAGACCAACCAGGTAACAGGTCTTGTAACCGATAAGCAGAAAGAACCGCTTATTGGTGTTACCGTAACTTTGGTGGGTACTGAAACTCGTGCCATTACCGATGCTGATGGTATGTTCCGAATTAACGTGCCCGCTAAGAGTGGTACCACGTTAGAGTTTAATTACATTGGTTTTGCCAGCAAACAGGTAAAGGTAAATGGTTCGCGCCTGCTTAATGTGATGCTGGAGGAAGAAACTAACGAGTTTACTGAAGTGGTTGTAACTGGTTATTCCAGTCAGAAGAAAGCATCTATCATTGGTGCTATCGAGACCATCAAGCCTGCTGAGCTGCAGTTCGGTTCTACGCGTACCTTATCTAATAATCTGGCTGGTAAGCTGAGTGGTGTTATTGGTATTCAACGCTCAGGTGAGCCTGGCTATGATGACTCAAACTTCTGGATTCGAGGTATCTCTACCTTCTCTGGTAGCAACAACCCATTGATTTTGGTTGATGGTGTGGAGCGCGACTTGGATAACGTAGATGTTGCTGAAATTGAGTCGTTTTCTATATTGAAAGATGCTTCGGCGTCGGCCATGTATGGTGTCCGAGGTGCTAACGGTGTGATTGTGATTACCACCAAGCGTGGTAAGATAGGAGCACCTCAGGTGAGTTTCCATGTTGAACACGCTATCAATCAGCCCACTCAGTTGCCAAAGTTCCTGAATGCGCCCGACTATATGTCGCTGCTCAACGAGTTGGCTGCTCAGGACAGGGTGGCTCAGCCTTTTACACAGCAGCAGATTGACCGTACCCGCTCTGGCTATGATCCCGACCTTTATCCTGATGTGAACTGGGTAGATGCCATTACAAAGGATTATGCCTATACCACTCGTGGTAATCTGGAGGTGAGCGGTGGTTCCGACTTCCTGCGCTACTCGATTGTCACTTCATATTTTAAGGAGACTGGTCTGCTGGAGCAGGATAAGAGTTTGGTTTTCGATAATGCAACCAATAACCAGCAGTACAATCTGCGCACCAACATTGATATGGACGTGACCAAGACCACCATGCTCCGTGTAAACATTGGTGGTTATCTGAACCGATTCAAGAAGCAGCGTTGCAATACCAATGATGCGTTTGGTGAGGCTTTCCGTACCTTGCCTTTCGTGCATCCAGCCCGTTATAGTGATGGTGCTATCCCTGTGATTTCGTATCGTGCTAACCCCTGGCGTACGGTCACTCAGCAAGGTTACGACTTCATTACTTCAAGTAAAATTCAGACTCTGTTCAGTGTTGAGCAGGATTTGAAGATGATTCTGCCAGGATTGAAGGCTAAGGGTCTGTTTAGTTTCGACCGCTGGAACCGTAGCCGTCGTAGTCGTACGGCTAAACCAAGTACCGTATTCCCCGCTACTGGACGTGATGAAGAGGGTAACCTGATTTACTCGCAGCATGAAGCTGGCGACGAGTCGCTGGGCAACGAGCAGGGTAATGAATATGGTAACACCCGCGTGTATTTCGAGACCGACCTGATGTATAACCATCGTTTTGGTAAAACCGATGTGGATGCCATGTTGCTCTACAACCAGCAGGCCTATGATGATGGTAGTATTCAGGACTACCGTAAGCAGGGTATCGCCGGTCGCTTGTCGGCCACCTATGACAACCGCTATGTGGCTGAGTTCAACTTCGGTTACAACGGATCTGAGAACTTTGCCAAGGGTAAGCGTTTTGGTTTCTTCCCCTCTGTGGCTGTAGGATGGTTGCTCAGCGAGGAGCCATTTATGGAAAAGCTGAAGCCCATCTTCCATAAGATCAAGTTCCGTGCCAGCATTGGTCAGGCCGGTGATGATAATATTGGTGGTCGCCGTTTTGCCTATCTGGGCACACTTTTCACCAACGAGGAGGGCTATATTTGGGGAACCAATGGTCAGAAGAACTATGATCGCGATGGTGTCAAGGGTATCACCGAAGGTGAGATTGGTGTTGATAACCTGACTTGGGAGACCGTGACCAAGAAGAACCTTGGTATCGAGGTCGGTTTGTGGAATATGCTCGACCTGAATGTGGATATCTTCAGTGAGAAGCGTAAGAATATCTTTATGGAGCGTAGCATCATTCCCACTCAGACTGGTTTTGTGAAGGCTCCTTGGGCTAACTTCGGTCAGGTATCAAACAAAGGTTTAGAGGTGACACTCAATTTCCACAAGCAGTGGAACAAGGACCTGTTCACTTCGGCCTATGGTAACTTTACTTATGCCAAGAACCGTGTAGATGAGAAAGACGAGCCCGAAGCATTGAAGGGAACCCATCGTTCGGCTACAGGTCGTTCAATGAACGAGTTGTGGGGATTGGTTGCTGAGCGCTTATTCACCTACGACGACTTTAATGCCGACGGAACCTTAAAGGATGGTATTCCTACACAGGATGGTGTGGGTGCTGCCATTCTGCATCCTGGCGACATTAAGTATGTAGATGTGGATGGTGATGGTGCTATTACCGAGGCCGACGAAGGTTACATTGGTGGTACTGAAGACCCACGCATCGTGTATGGTTTCGGTGGTGTGATTAGCTACAAGAACTTCGATTTCAATTTCTTCTTCCAAGGCACAGGTGATATGTATCGTGTGATTGGTAATCAGCCTTACTTCCTGCCTGGTGGTGGTACTACTACGGAGGGTAACGCCTACAGTTATAATCTCGACGATCGCTGGACAGAGACCAATCAGGATCCATATGCCTTCTGGCCCCGTCTGACCTATGGTCCTAACGTGAACAACTACCGTCGTTCTACCTGGTGGAAGAAAGATATGAGCTTCCTGCGTTGTAAGACTCTTGAGGTTGGTTATACCTTGCCCAAGTCTTGGTTGCAGAGTTTCTATGTGAAGAGTTGTCGTGTGTATGTCAGTGGCAATAACCTGTTCTGCCTCTCGTCGTTCAAGCTGTGGGATCCTGAATTGGGTACTAACGATGGTTTGAAATATCCAATGAACCGTTCAGTGATGTTCGGTATCGACATTAACTTTTAGTTTATCGTATTATTGTTATGAAGAAGAAACTTCTATATATTTTCTGTGCGCTTAGCGCCATGAGTGGCTCGTTAGTGTCGTGCTCCGACTATCTCGACAAGGAGCCTGATACCGAGCTGACCACCGATATGGTGTTCGAGAACCGTGAAAAGGTCTATCAATGGTTGGCCTATGTCTATAATGTGATTCATACGCCTGACAAGTGGGAGCTGAAGACCGACGGTTACGAGGTGTTTGCCGATGATATGACTCCTTCAAAGCGTTGGCAGCAGTGGGATTGGAGCAAAGTTATTCCAAAGATTTTTGGCCAGTGGACCATTAACTCACAGTGGGATGCCAATTACTGGCAGATGATGCCCCGTTATATCCGTCATGGCTACATTTTTAATAATATGGTAAAGGCGATGCCCGATCACGACCTGCCACAGTCGGAGGTTGACAACATGAAGAACGAGGTGAAGTTCCTTACCGCCTATGGCTGGTGGCAGTTGGCCGAAAACCATGGTGGTATCCCCTTCAAGCCCGATTATATTGCACCCACCGATTTTGATTTGGCAGATTTGATGGTAGGTCAGTCTAAGTTCGACGATGTGGTTGATTACTGTGATAAGCAGATGTTGGAGGCTGCTATGGCACTGCCTGCTGTATATGACGATCCTTCGAAATATGGTCGTATCAACCGCATCATGGCGCTCACCGTTCGTTCGCGCATGTTGCTCTTTGCCGCCAGTCCGCTGGTGAATGGTAACCCTTGGTACAAGGATTATGTGAACAACGAAGGTGAACAGATTTTTAATCCTACCTACGATCCACAGAAATGGGTGCGTGCTGTAGAAGCTTTGAAACTCTGTATCGACGAGGCCGAGAAAGCCGGCTATGCCCTCTATACCGAGCAAGGTCCTAATGGTGAGATCGACCCCTTCATGAGTACCTATAACGTGCACATCAAGCGTTGGAGCGAGGGTAACCACGAGATTACCTTCCCTGTAACTAAGAATAATAGTTATAATTTCTTCCTGGTTAAGGTGAGTGTACGTGAGTATGGTGGTGGTTGTGGTCTGGGTGTTTACCAGGGTTTGGTTGATGCCTTCTTCACCAAGAACGGACTGCCTATCACTGATCCTAACTCAGGTTATGTAGAGAACGGCATGTCAACCACTATCGACGATCGTTCGGATATCACCAACTGGGAGTATGGTACAGGTAAGCCCGGACAGGTTACCGACCGTGGTACCTATAATATGTACTGCAACCGCGAGCCCCGTTTCTACAATGCCGTATCGTTCCATGGCGCTTGGTTGGCAGTAGGCAATCGTAAATACGATTTCTTCTATAACGGTCGTGATAATATCCAGACATCATCACCCCACGATGCCCCACAGAATGGTTACCTGGCTCGTAAGGGCTTGAACGTGCTCGATAATAACCTTACAGGATCAATTACCCCACGTCAGGGCTTCACCTATCGTCTGGCCTTCACCTATCTCGACTATGCCGAGGCTGTGAACGAGTGCTACGACAACAGCTCTTCGCGCCAGGAGGCTCTGAAGTATCTGAACCGTATCCGTGAGCGTGCCGGTGTGCGCCAATACACCACTGCTGACGTGAGCCCAATGGACGAGAAGTTCATCCATGTGGATGACACCCAGGCCGAGTTGCGCCGTGTGATTCGTGCCGAGCGCCGTGTGGAGCTGTGCTGCGAGAACAATCGCTGGTACGATATCCGTCGTTGGAAGGAGGCCGAGAACCTGCCCGAGATGTGTGGCGACGACTATGGTATGAACTTCCAGGGTAGCACTCCTGAGGAATTTTTCAAGCGCACTGTGTTCCAGACCCGTATCTGGAAGCGCCAGTACTACTGGATGCCTATCTATATCGACGAGTACGAGAAGAACCCCAACTTGCGCGAGGCCCCATTCTGGGTAAACGAAAATGGTAATTAAGCTATAAATGAATACGATTATGAAGAAATATGCAATGATATTCAGTGCCTTGTGCACAGGACTACTGTTCACATCGTGCAACAAGGACCCAGAGTATTTCACGCTGGAGGAGAACCCCGACGAGATGCACGTGAAGAGCTCGGTTGAGGAGATTACCCTTAGCAAGAGCTCGGCCGACCAGACGGCCGTCACCTTCAGTTGGGATGCGGCCACAAGTGTCGACCCATCAACCGAAGGCATCAGCTACAAGCTATGCCTATATCCCACAGGTCAGAAGGAGAGTCACTCCGACTATAAGGAGTTAGGAAATAATCTGTCTTACTCGATGACTCACGACGAACTGAATAGTCTGCTGAGCCAGTGGGCTCTGCCAGGTCAGGCTGTCAAGGTAACAGCTCAGTTGCTGGCTGTCTTCAAGAACGAGCAGCGCTATATCAAGCCTGAGCTCTCGACTGTCGAGTTCACAGCTACAGGCTACGAGAAATACTCACCCTACCTGTACATGCAGATTACCACCGATGATGGTAAGAAGAGTACCCAGCGTCTGGATCAGCGCCAGTTGGGTACTGGCATCTACGAGGCTACGTTGAACATGAGTGCCTGCAAGTTCCACTTCACCACCACACCAGAGGCTTATCCTGCCTATGGTATGGCCGAAGGCGAGCAGTTGGAGTACTATACAGACGGTGATGTGCGCGATTTCCGTTTCGATGGCAATGGCAAGCGTACGGTTATCGTGGATACCAACGTCGGCTTCAACGACTGTCGTGTACTTGACATCGTTCAGTTGCCCACACCAGGACAGATCTGGATTTGTGGTAACGGCTGTTCGGTAGGTTGGAATACAAACACCTCTAATGGTCGTTTGGAGATGGTAGGTAGCGCACGCGAACCATATTATTATGCTTGGACTGGCGATTTCAATGCTGGTGGTGAGTTTAAGATTGGTGTTGGTAATGGCTGGGGCGATCCCTTCTTCTTCGCTCCCGACTATAATGCCGATCCATTAACCGACCACCGTTTGTCAACCTATCGTTATCAGGACAATGGTGGTGACGTAAAATGGGTGCCTTCTGTGAGCGGGCGTTACACTCTTACGCTCTGTTTGTTGGCTACAGATATGTGGACTAAGTTCGAACCGGCTAATTAGTAAGTAGTAAAGTAATATTTCGGCCGATGGGCAGTTAGTAGCTCTCTGTGAGCTATTAATTGCCTGTTGGTTTTTATGGCGTTAATTATTGTTATATTTTGAATTGAGATGGTGCGTGGTTGGGTTTTTATCTTTAACTTTGGCTGCGATTAACGAAGACTCAAACTAAAATGAAGATTAGGAAACCTATACTAACATGTTTATTGGTATTTTTAATGGTGCCTGTTAAGGCTGCAATTGATAAGAATACTGCCGACTGGTTAAACAAACTGGATGCCAGTCTTGCCAAGCGTGACTATTATGAGAAACAGCGTATCGACCGTATTGAAAGTCTGAAAGAGGGTATGGCTAAAGCCAAGGCCGAAGGTCGCGAATTTACCCAGATGTACGCCCTATACAACGAATACAAAAGCTATCGCTACGACTCAGCCCGTCACTACTCTTATGCTTGTTTGGGATTAGCCACTCGTCTGCAGAATCCACAGTATATCGCCCAGTCGCAAGAGGCTATTGCTTTCTCGTTGATATCGGCTGGTATCTTGAGCGAGGCTCACGATGTGATGCTCTCGATAGATCGTAGTGCGCTTAGCGGAAAACTTCTCGAGGATTATTATGAGATTAACAGCTTGCTGTGGCGCAATATGGCCGATTACATCAAGGAAGAACCCTTTTATACCAAATATATCAACAGAAGTAATGGGTATCTCGACTCGCTTAAGCAGATTGTGCCGCCCAATTCCTGCATGTGGTGGTCGGTTACTGGTACGCGCCAGTTGCGTGAGCACGAGCATCAGAAAGCACTCGAGTCGCTGCAACATGTACTTGATGGATGTGGTGACGACTTGCACATGCGTGCCAAAGCGATGGCAGAGATGGCATGGGCTCATATCTTGTTGGAGCATGAGGATAAGGCTATAGTATGTTTCGCCCAAGCGGCTATGGCTGATAACGAAACGGCAACACGTGAGATAACCGCTCTTTATCATTTGGCTCGTCTGATTTTTAAGGAGGGTGAGCATGAACGTGCCAGCGTGTATGTGCATCAGGCTTTAGAGGATGTAAACTTCTACGGAACCCGACTCCGTAAGGTGGAAATCAATGATATCCTGCCTATTATCGAGCAAGATCGCTACGATGGTATGCGTGGTCAGCGTAACTGGCTGTTTGTGGCAACGGCCCTGTTCGTTATCCTGTTGTTGGCATGTCTATGGAGCTACTGGACTATCCGCCGTAAGAACCTAAAGCTTACCGAGGCGCGTGAAACCATTGCCGGGCAGTTGGAGCAGCTCAAGCTCACCAATCTGCAGTTGCAGGAGGATGATAAGATCAAGAATGCCTATATCGGTCGTTCATTCTATACCAATGCCGAGTTTATTGCCAAGTTGGAGAAACTTTATCTGGCTATCGATCGTAAGATAGCCGCGCGACAGTACGAGGATCTGCGCTCTATGATGAAGCTCTCTACACTTAATGCTGAGCGTGAGAATATGTATGAGGCTTTCGATCAGACATTCCTGAAATTGTTCCCCGACTTTGTGGAGCGTTATAATGCGCTGTTCGAGGAGAAGGACCGTAAACAACCTGCCAACGAGCAGTCGCTCACATCCGAGATGCGTATCTTTGCCCTCATCCGATTGGGTATCAACGATAGCGAACGCATTGCCAAGTTCCTGGATTACTCGGTACATACGGTAAATACGTATAAAACCAGAATAAAGAACCGTTCGACGGTGGACAACGAGCAGTTTGAACGACTGATTATGGAAATTTAGTCGGCATACTGCCCAATATTTCCGTTATACAAACAACTAACTTGACTTAAGCGAACTGGCTGATTATCAGCATTCTCTTTGATATGTTGCATATTATTCATTATACATTTACTTGCTTCCTTTCGTGTGTGCTTTATTTGCAGTACTTTTGTGCATGAAATAACAAAAACGTATTTTATAAAATGAAACGAATTCTAACTTTATTATTCATTTGTCTGAGTATCAACACCGCGTGGGCACAGGAGTTGAATCCGGTGGCTCATCCCGATGCTGTCGTACGCTCTGGCAAGGCGCGTTTTACTGTATTGACGCCCGAAATGATTCGCATTCAGTACAGCGACCGTTCGCTGTTCGAGGATCGTGCTACGTTTGCTATCGTGAACCGTCGTTTACCCGTACCTGCTTTTACGGCAGTAGAGAAGGATGGCTATCTTGAAATCAAGACGTCGGCCCTTACGCTTAAATATAAGATAGGTGGCGTGATAGATGGGCGCCATCCATCAGCCGAGGTTCTCAGCATCTCGATGACACTTAACGGCCGTCGTGTATTGTGGTATCCTGGCAAGGATGATGCGCTGAACCTGAAGGGAACCACCCGTACTCTCGACGGACAGATTGGTGATAACAAGCGCCAGGAACTGGAGAATGGTTTGCTGTCGCGTGCTGGTTGGAGTATTATAGATGAGTCGCCATTGACCCGTCGTGGCGATGGCTCGAACACATTTGTATTCGACAAGCAGGTGGATGGTATCGACTGGGTAGCTGAGCCCGTTGACAAGCAGGCCATCGACTGGTACTTCTTAGGCTATGGTCATCAGTATAAGAAGGCGTTGGGCGATTACATCAAGGTGGCCGGTCGCCAGCCCATGCCGCCACTCTATGTGCTGGGCTATTGGTATAGCAAATACCAGCGTTACACCTCGGATGAGTTTATGGAGATTGTGAACGATGTAAAGCACTTCAACATCCCGATGGACGTGATGATTTTTGATATGGACTGGCACACCCAGGGGTGGACCGGTTGGACTTGGGACCGTACGGCTATTCCCGATCCCGAAGGTCTTATCGACTGGATGCACCAGCACGGTTTGAAGGTATCGCTGAATCTGCACCCAGCTGATGGTGTGGACGATGATGAGGATTTCTTCGATGATCTGCGCGAGGATATGGGACTGGATAAACAGACCAAGCGTGTGCCCTGGAACTTGAGTGATGGCCGCTTTTACCATAATATGTTTAAGCACATTATCCGTGCCCGCGAGCGTCAGGGTGTCGACTTCTGGTGGCTCGACTGGCAGCAGAACCTCACCAGTAAGTATGTTGATGGACTGGGTGAGACATTCTGGTGCAACCATGTGTTCTATAACGATATGCGACTGAATCGTCCTGACCGTCGCCCATTGATTTTCCATCGTTGGGGCGGCCTTGGTAGTCATCGTTATCCTATCGGTTTCTCGGGCGACTCGTTCACTACTTATGGAACCTTGGCCTGGCAGCCTTACTTTACTGCCACTGCCTCGAATGTAGGCTTTGGCTACTGGGGCCACGACCTGGGCGGACACCAACAGACTGGCGGCAACGATCCCGAGATTTATCTGCGCTGGATGCAGTTCGGTGTGTTTACCCCTATCTTCCGCACCCATGCTACTAACTGGGAAGGTATCGAGCGTCGCATCTGGAAGTACTCTAACTTCCCCTCGTTGCTCGAGACGGTTAAGTTGCGCTATGCGCTGATGCCTTATATCTATACCGCAGCCCGCCAGGCTTATGATACGGGCGTTAGTCTGTGCCGTCCGCTCTATTATGAGTGGCCTGAGGCCAACAATGCCTATCTGTTTGAAGATGAATATATGTTTGGCGACGATATCTTGGTGGCTCCAGTGGTTACCAAACCCGAAAAGGATGGAACTACGGCCCGTCGTACCTGGCTGCCCGAAGGTCGCTGGTTTGATGTGTGCCGCAACAAGGTGGTTGAAGGTAATCGCACCTTTACCGATCGTTATGCCATGGAGGAGATTCCTTACTTCTTCCGTGCTGGTAGCGTGATTGTGAATAATCCACCGATGATGAACCTCAGCACACGTCCCGACCGCTTGATACTGAAGGTGGTACCTGGTGGCAACGGACAGACCAAGCTTTACGAGGACGAGGGCGATACCGAGGGCTATAAGCAGGGTGCTTATACCACCACTACCATCAGCCACGAGGGTAACACGCTCACCATTCTTCCCCGTGAGGGAAAATTTGCGGGCATGCCTGAGAGTCGTTCGTACACCGTAGAGTTCCTGGCTGTTAATCGTCCTAGCACCGTGGTTATCAACGGTAGTCAGGTGGCTGAAAGCGAATGGAAATACGATGCGCAGCGTCGTTTGCTCACCATAAATGTGACTCGTACATCGTGTGATAAGAGAACTGTGATAACAATTAAATAAAGTAAGTGTGATGAAAAGAGTATATATGATGATGGCTGCATTGGTGGTGTGTATTGCCATGTGTGCCCAGCAGTATCAGGAGCTGTGGATTACGGGTTCCGCTGTGCCTGGTGGCGCCCAGAAGCTCACCAAGGTTAGCGATAACGATTTTAAGTATGCTGGTCGCCTCCAGGCAGGCGAGTTGCGTATCAGTACCGCCAAGAAAGCAGGCAAGGGCACTACTTATCTGGTGGCTAACACCCCCGATGCCAATATCGTTAACAAAGGTATCGACTATACCCTCACTACCGATGCCAAGCAGGCTACCTGGCAGGTGGTGGTAAGCGAGGATCGTTACCGTTTCCATATCGATACCGAGAAGAAACAGTTACGTGGCGAACTGTTCCAGCCTTGGGGCGAGCTGTTCTTAGCTGGCGGTGCCACCGAGGTGGGCTGGAAGTCAGAGGGCCATATGCTTCTGATGAAACAGGACTTGAACAATCCTTGCATCTGGACTTGGGAGGGCGAGCTGAAACGCCATCCCGAGGTTGAGGAGCCTGCCAGCTTTAAGTTCCAGGGACAAGACCGCTGGCATCCCAAATCCATCCATCCTTATGCGACCGATACGGATATCCTGAAAGATCAGCGCTTCCATACCGGTGGTGATGATACCAAGTGGACATTATCAGCCGATGGGCGTTATCGTATCAAGGTAGATTTGTTTAACGAAACCATCCAGGCAGAGTTAGTGAAATGAAAAAACAATTGGGTTAATTAATAGTTAGTAATCATGACTGTAAGAATCAGTTTTATCCTTAGTAGTCTGGCCATCGCATCTGTTGCGATGGCTCAGTCTGCATTTATCACCAACGATAGTGTGGCTGTGTTTTATCCTGCCCATTACGATGCTAAGCAGCATCAGCCTTCGCCCATTTTTGAACAGGAGCCTGCAGCTGTTAATCCGTTGGATGCCAAGTGGCCTCTGCGCGTGGCTTTCAGTCAGCAGAATGGTCATAGTATTGCTACTATCCGCGTGGCCGACGATGTGGATTTTTATGGCACGGGCGAGGTCACAGGGCCTCTGCGCCGTAATGGTCGTACCATCGAACTGTGGAATGTAGATACCCCTGCCTACGGCATGGATGGCGGTACGCACCTGTACCAGAGTCACCCTTGGGTGATGGGTCTGCGTAAGGATGGTACAGCCTTTGGTATCATTGCCGACAATACCTGGCGACAGAAGATAACCACCGCCGACCACGAGGTGATATTCGATAGTGAGGGTCCTGCTTTCCGCGTATTCGTTATCGAGCGCCAGAGTCCTCAGGCTCTGATGCAGGCACTGGTCAGCCTCACAGGTACCATGTCGCTACCTCCATTGTGGTCGTTAGGCTACCAGCAGTGCAAGTTCAGTTACTATCCTGATACCCAGGTGATGGAGGTGGCCGACAAACTGCGTAGCAATCGCATTCCATCCGATGTGATTTGGATGGACATCGATTATATGGATGGCTATCGCATTTTTACCTTTGATCCCAAAGGGTTCAGCAATCCTAAGAAATTGAACGACTATCTGCATCAGCACCATTTCAAGAGTGTGTATATGATCGACCCAGGTGTGAAGGCCGAAGAGGGGTATTTTGTAGATGATCAGGGTACCGCTGGCGACTACTGGGTGAAGACCAGCGACGGCAAACCCTTTGTAGGCGAGGTATGGCCCGGTGCCGTACACTTCCCCGACTTTACCCGTCCTGAGGTGCGCACTTGGTGGGCTACCCTCTATAAGGACTTTATGGCTCAAGGGGTGGATGGTGTTTGGAACGATATGAACGAGCCTGCCTCGTTCGGACTGCCAGAGACAACCATGCCTCGCGACAACCAACATCTGAATGGCGATGGCGGTATCCCTGGTCCGCACTTGCGTTTCCACAATGTGTTTGGTATGAATATGGTGCGCGCCAGCCGTCAGGGGCTGCTGCTCGCCAATCCGCAGAAGCGTCCGTTCATCCTGTCGCGCTCAAACTTCCTTGGCGGTCATCGCTATGCTGCCACATGGACTGGTGATAACCTCTCTTCGCCCGACCATATGAAACTCAGCGTGCCTATGACCCTTACCCTCGGACTGAGCGGTCAGCCTTTCAATGGTCCTGATATCGGCGGCTTTTGCGAGAACTCCAATGCCGAACTGCTGGCACAGTGGACAGCTGTAGGCGTGTATTTCCCCTTTGTGCGCAACCACAATACCAAGGGGACGGTGGATCAGGAACCATGGGCTTTCGAGGGTAAGGTGCTTGATGTGTGCCGTACGGCCATCAACCGTCGTTACATGCTCATGCCCTATATCTACACCTGTTTCCGCGAGGCCAGTGTGGATGGCATGCCTGTGATGCGCCCGCTGTTTATGAGCAATCCTAAGGATCTGAGTCTGCGTAGCGAGGATCGTGCCTTCCTGTTGGGTGCCGATCTGATGGTCCGTCCACAATGGGCAACCGATGTGGCTCAGCCTGATGGTGGCAGCTGGCAGAAGCTGACACTCGAGGCCAATACCGATAGCTATCAGGCCGAACT
>JAEEGH010018191.1_pt1 | contig 14884 bp, 9 predicted proteins | sample 9134181 | NCBI WGS metagenome assembly JAEEGH01 (sample SAMN16246544, study PRJNA631951) | gut metagenome | biome: gut microbiome; feature: rumen; material: DP-attached | host: Bos | place: Iran: Karaj | collected 2018-10 | reverse complement strand
TCGCTATGAGCCTTCCATTGCTTCTTCTGTTGTTCGATAAGTTGCTTAGCCTCATCGGTCAGCTGTGGATACTGAGCGCTGGCTGATAGACAAAAAAAGCCTGCAACAGCCATCATTAAAATTTTCTTCATATTCCGTTAGTTTTTAATATTTGCTGTTATTAAGACGTTTAGAAAGCTTAAATGTCTATTCGATAAACGTTTTTTAGCATACAAATTTGGCATTTTACTTGCTAATTTGTACCTTTGCAGTCATGAATAGACTTAGCATACTGCTGATAGCACTATTACCACTGACTGTTGAGGCCCAAGATACCACTACGGTAAAGGGACAACAGTTAGAGGAAGTCATTGTCAATGCCAACAATGCACAGCGCAGAATTGGTTCAGTGCAGATAGGAGCAGAACAGATACAAATGAAGGAACTCACCTCGGCACCTGCTTTGTTTGGCGAGGTGGATGTGATGCGTTCGTTACAACTGTTACCTGGAGTGAAGGCTGAGAGTGATGCCTCCAGTAGTTTCCAGGTGCGTGGTGGAACAGCTGCCCAGAATAATATCCTTTATGATGAGGCTCCTGTTTATAACATTGGTCATTTAGCAGGCCTCTTCTCAACCTTCAACGATAATGCGTTGGCAACAGCTACTCTTTACAAAGGTTTGGTGCCAGCCCAATATGGTGGTGCCTCTTCATCCGTCTTAGACATTACAAGTCGCACAGGTCGCTCAGACCGATGGGGTGGTAACATCAGTATAGGATTGCTTTCAGCCAAAGGTTCGATAGAAGGACCTATAGTGAAAGACAAGCTGGGACTGTTGTTTAATGTACGACGTTCGTATGTGGACCTGTTTCTGAAGTTGACAGACAAATATCGCGACAACTCGCTTTACTTCTTTGACACCAATCTGAAATTGGACTATAAGATAAATGAGCGTAATCGTCTGTTCCTTTCTTTCTTTGCAAGTCACGACAAGACTGCATTGACAGATATGGTGGATATGCAGTGGACCAACCTTGCAGGTAGCCTGTCTTGGCTTCATCAGTTTAGGGGACAATCTACTTCGCAGACTACCTTGTTCGCTTCTTCTTATGACACAGACAATGGCATCAACATCTTAGGACTCAACATTGCCTATTTAGGTCATATCCGTCATGCAGGATTGCGCCAGAACTTTCGTTTGGTCTTTGGCAAACATGAGTTGAACGCTGGTCTCCAGACAATGCTGACGGATGTGAAATCAGCAGAGTGGACACGTATGTATAACCATGAAAAGGAGCAGCGAAAGGCATGGGATAACAGTGCCTGGGTGAATTGGCAATACAGTCCGATAGACAGATTGTCCTTCTCTGCAGGTGTCCGCTTCACCGCTTTCTCAGCCTTGGGAGGTCCTTACTATTATGATATTGACGAGAAAGGTAACATCACATGGCTTTATAAACGAACAAAGAATCTTCCAGTAAAGACGCACATTACTATAGAGCCTCGTTTGAGCATGGTGTTCCAGCCATCAGAACAATGGAGTGTCAAGGCTGGATATAGTCGTACCTCGCAGAACATCCATGCACTTCGCAGTCAGAGCACTACCACACCTTTCGACCGTTATACCATCAGCACCAATCTGGTAAAGCCTGAGGTTGCTGATCAGGTGAGTTTGGGTGTGTTCTACATGACGCCTTTGCAAGATTATGACTTCTCGCTGGAGGGCTATTATCGTCATGTGGATAATGTGCTCGACTATCGTGATGGCATCAGCTTTGCCTCAGCCATTGAGATAGAGCGCTTGGTATTGGCAGGCGAGGGCAGAGGCTATGGTGCAGAGTTCTGTGCTCGTAAGAATACGGGAAGATTGAAAGGATGGCTCAGCTATACGCTGTCTTGGTCGCAGACTCGCATTGATGGCATCAGTATGGGCCAGTGGTATGATGCCAACAACGATCGTCGCCATGATATCAATATTGTGGCTACATATCAGCTGAATCCTGCATGGACACTGAATGCCTCTTGGGTGTTCAACTCTGGTCAGGCGTTTACAGCACCCAGTGCCAAGTATCAGATTATCGACAACTACATCTATTATTATGCAGAGCGTAATGGCTATCGTGCACCAGACTATCATCGTCTGGACGTAAGTGCCACATGGAGCAAGAAAATCAAAGGTGGCAGATTGACGCGTGAGTGGAGCTTTGGTATCTACAATCTGTACAATCGCTACAATCCCTACCTGATTCGTTTCGAAGATAGCCAGTATGGTCGTGGTACGAAGGCTAAGCAGTACAGCCTTTTTGGCATCGTGCCTTCAGTTTCGTTCAACTTGAAATTCTAAGAGAGCAATGAGAAAAAAACTATTATATGCATTCCTGTTAACGTTGGCGTTAACTGCCTGTGAGAAGGAGATTCCTGTGGACTATCGTCAGGTAGAGCCTCTCTATGTGGCTGAGGCTATGATGAGTCAGGAAGGAACAAAAGTGGTAGTATCAACCACTCAGGATGTGACAGATAATTCAAGAAATGGCCATTATATAGATAACGCCACAGTGGTGCTCAGTAGCAAGAAAGACGATTATTCAGAGACGTTAAAGTTTAGTCGTAATGGTACCTACACCTCTACGTGGAAGGCTAAGCCAGGCTATACTTATGACATTGATATAGAGGTAGATGGCAAGCATTTTACCTCATCGTCCACGATGCAGGATGCTCCTGTTATGAAGTCTTTCCGTTTTGTATGGAAAAAGATGTTGTCTGAGAAGATTCTCTTTGGCGACCTGCATATTGAGGACACCAAAGATAAGCGCAGCTACTATTTCATGCACATCTATCGCAATGGGGTAGGCTATCGTTGGGCTGTGATGAATGATGACAAGGACCCTAATGGCGATCTCCAGCAATTGTTCCAGTGCTCTACAGAGCGCGATATGGATAAAGGTGATTCGGATGCCTTGCAGGATGGTGACAATATCAAACTGGAGATTCGATCCATCGATAAGTTGTCGTACGACTATCTTTACTCCATGCAGGTAATGGACAATGCTGGCACCAATCCTATTGCCAACTTCACGGGTGGGTGCCTGGGCTACTTCTCAGCCTACTATGTCATTTATTATCAGTGCACCTTCAAGCGTGCAGAGGTAGAGGAGGAGTAAACCGCGAACGTTATATCCTATCCAGTGTGACGATAGCCAACAGGTTACCACCATTCATGGAGAAATTGTATTCAACAACGATTTGTTTGGTTGAAAGCGAATCGATGGCCCATAGCAACACACGTTCCTTACCATCAAACTCATCGCTGACAATGCGAATCACGGAACTGTTGGCTACATAGGTTCCATGCAGAGCCTTTTCCACGATTTCCGTGTGCCACTTGCCTTCATCATCTTTGTAGGAAATCTCTTCGTCGTATGTCAAGGCACATGTTCCATCTTCGTTGAAAATGACCTGCTTGTAGTTAAACTCCAATCCAGGGTCCTCTTCGGCCTTGATAACATATGAGAAAGCCCACTTTCCAGGCAAGATCTCGCTTACCATTCCATCATCACTATCGTCCAACTTGTCGCATCCTGTCAATAACAGGCTGCACAGCATCATCATTCCAATTAGTATCTTGTTCATGGGGACAAAGGTAGTGCAAATCGAGAGAAATGCAAAATAAATTTGGATTTATTTTCATTTCCGAGATGAAGCCTACCTAAGAACGAAGTTCAAAGGTACGATTAAGCGAGTAAAAACCAAAATAATTTTGATTTTTTTCGAGTCCGTGGATGCGGAAAGGCTTCTGAGGTCGTGCGCATAGGCTTCTGAGATTGTCTCCATAGGCTTCGTACTATGTAAGAATAGGCTCGGCATGATGTGAAAAGCCTTTGGAGCCCATGGAAAGAAAATACAGGCACGTCCTTGCGGGCGCGCCTGTATATAAAGTTTATATTTGGAAATTAGTCTAAGTTTAACCAACGTGGGTCACCAGTTCCGAGGGTAGCCTGCTTTGAATTGCTGATATGGAAGTCGCCATTAGCGGGATCAGCAAAGTGTGGATCTTCCTCGATGTTTGTACCAGACTGATCGTAGTTCTGAGGATCCTGGAATGTAGCTTCCCCTGTTTCTGCATCCTTATCCTTTTTCATATAAGTATTGTTCAGGAAAGTCTTGTTCTCTGGTGTTTTAGAGTAATCTTTTCCGTGCAGGAATCGACGGGGAACACTACCGCTGGTTGAGCAGTTCCAGAAGATACAGTTGGTCATTACCCAGAATGAAGTAGGCTTTCCGGCAAGACCATTGTAGTTACCCCACTGTCCGTCGTTCTGACAAACATTATAGAATGTGCTGTTCTCGTAAGACAACTTGGTTTCCTCCCATCCGAAGGCTTCCTTTGCTTGATCAATTCCGAAGCCACCGTAGCGAACAAAGTAGCGGAAACCAAAGTCAGTGGTATTATAGAACGTAGAGTTCTTAACGGTCATATCCTTAGCAAAGCCACCACCATTGTTGGTATAGAAATAAGCATTACCAGTATTGTTGGCAGGTGTCTCCAGTTGAACCAAACAGTTGTCAACCAAGATAGTAGTTGGGAACCATGCACCGTTGTTATCAATCTTATTGTCAGTCAGGAAGAAAGATTTCAAGCCACTTACAGTACAATTGATGGCAGCGATAGGCTCTTTAATCAGATACATATTGTAGTCTGTACCCCAAGCATTGATGGTAACAGGCTTAATAGTTGGAGTCTTGCTCAGCTGGATAAATGGAGCAGTAGAGGCAGAGCACTCGAAGTTAATGTTCTTCAGTGTCAGTCCTTCATTGATGATAAAACCAGCATTTTCAGCAGCAAATACCACTTTAGCAGGGTTCTTTTCATCACTAACGATGGTCAAAGGCTCAGTTAACTCAACAGCTTCTCCAACATTAAATTCAGCACCTGCAGGTAGAGTAACAACTCCATCAACAGCATACTTGTCGAGATACTGAGCGAATGTTAAATTCTTGAGGTCATAAGTAGCCTCGTCAACAGTAGCAGGATTGTCGCTCTTTACCTGATCACATGACTGGAAAGCGAAAGCGCAAGCGAACAGAGCTGCGCAGAAAATCAAACTTTTCTTCATAATTGTTTTTGTTTTAGTTTAAATGAATTTATTGTTTTAATATTCTTGTTCACTGGTTCGCATCTGCAAGTGTAAAACATGCACAATGCGGTGCAAATATAGGTATTATCTGCGAATTATGCAAACTTTTTCCCAATTTTTCTTTAAACAAAGACGTTTCCAAGGGAATTTTGTCATCAAAAAGAAGATAAAAGCAGTAAAATGCAATAAAAAAACAAGTAAATGGTTACATTTATAATGCTAAATCGTCTTAAATAAAGTAAAACTATATAGTTTGTAGCTACTAGATGAACAAATCAATGGTAAGAAAACACCTGCTCTTAGGGGTTTTGGCGATGCTGACAGCATGGCCTGTAGGTTTGTTGGCACAACCACAATACCAAGTGGCTGCTTGCGACTGGATGATGTTGAAGCGTCAGAAATTAGGAGAATTCCAGTTGGCAAAGGACATTAATGCCGATGGTGTTGAGGTGGACATGGGCCCGTTGGGAAAGCGGGTGCTGTTCGAGAACAAACTGCGTGAGCCCCATTTCCAGCAACTTTTCCGTCGTACAGCCGATTCGTTAGGCATCCAAGTGCCTTCCATCGCTATGTCTGGCTTCTTTGCTCAGAGTTTTCTCGCAAGAGAGAACTACAAGGACCTGATAGACGACTGTTTGAAGACGATGGATGTTTTTGGAGCAAAGATTGCTTTCCTTCCACTAGGAGGCAGTGGTCATGAGTGGAAACAGCCTGGAGAGGCTCATCAGGAAATGGTGCGCCGATTGCGCGAAGTTGGTCAAATGGCCTTAGCCTCAGGCAAAGTGATTGCCATTCGCACCCAGCTTGACGCGCGCGCGAACATTAATTTATTAAAGGAGGTTAATTGCGAAGGCATCAAGATTTACTATAATCTGCAAGATGCCGTTGATCAGCAATTGGATCCTTCGAAAGAACTAAAGCTGTTGGGCAGTAAGCGTGTAGCCCAGATACATGCCTCGCTGACCGACAGTGTAACGCTTGACAAAGACCCCCGCATCGACATGCGCAAGGTCAAGAAGACCCTTGACAAGACGAAATGGAAAGGGTGGCTTGTCGTGGAACGCAGCCGTAATGCCAAGGATGTGCGCAATGTGCGTGGAAATTTCGGCACGAACGTGGCTTATCTGAAAGAAATATTTAAATGAGAAGAATCAATAATTACTAACATTAATGCTTATGAAAAAGAATCATTTATTAGCAACAATGAAGACATGCCTACTGCTATCGGCAGGTATGTTTTTGGCTTCATGTGCACAAGATGGTTTTGACGATGAGACATTTAGTAAAACGTATCCTGGTTTCCAGATGACGACCCCGGATCCCTCTACTATTGTCGTTAAACCCAGTTCAGACAAGTTGTCCCAGACAATTACCTGGGATGCTGTCGAAGGTGCAGGAACTTACACAGTCTGCGTGTATCAAGGCGATACTCAGGAGAAGTGTGAGAACGTTGTAGTTAAGGACCGTGTGACTAAGGTTAACTACATCACCGTTCCTCGTACGCTCAAGACCTATTACTATGCAACGATTAAGGTCAATGACAATGTTCCTGAAGGAAATACCGCACCCTCTGGTGTGACGGAATTTAGATGGAACACGTTTACAATCGATGTCGCTACAATTCCTGCTGGATCAGACTTATATGCCTATTTCAAGGAGAATCCAATACCTGTAGTTTATCAGGGTGAGGACATTACTTACACGCTTGTGGCAGGTGGCGAGTATGAAGCATCTGACACACTAAACTTCGATGGTTATATCTTCAATCTTGTTGGTGAAGATGAAAACAATCGTGCCAAGGTTAAGTATACAGGCAATCATGCAGGTATCTTCACGGGTTCTGGCTTGACAGTTAAAAATATCAATTTCGAGTGTTCTGCATCAAGTGAGGCATTTATCACACTGACTAAGACTCCGAAAACAACTCCAATTCATGTCAATGCATGGAGTACGGACTATTATTTCTATTTGATAGAAGATCCTATTGCAGTCATAAGCTGTAATATTGACAACCTGAACTCATTCTTCTTTACCGATGTAAAGGTTCCCGTTGAGGGAGGCACTAACGGTGTATATTTCCCGGCAACGGTATTAGTTGATGATTGTTTGGTTCATTTGACGACGTCCACCAACAACACGAATTATGCCTATTTCAACACGAACAATGGTGGTGGTTTCATCAAGGAGATGACAGTCAGCAACTCGACGTTCTACAACACCACAGAGTTCGGCTATCGCTACTTTGCTCGCTATGGTGGTTTCGGTATGGATCAGGCAAAGGATGCCTTCGGATGGGAGACTACCACGTTGACTTACAAGAATAGTACCTTCTATAACGTATGTCAGAACGACGGACAGTGGGGTAACTATAACGGAATCTATGGTAAGCCTACCTCATTTTGGGTAATGACCAACTGTATTTTCTGGAACTGCTCAACCAGCGGTAGTGTTCCCCGTCGATTCCTGCACGGAAAAGATTATGCTTCAACTCCAGAGAACAAGACGTTCCTGAATAATACCTATCAGAAGGCTGATGGCACTTTCCAGGATCCTCAGAATTACGATACCTCTGGTACGAACATCGAGGAAGATCCGAGGTTTGCTGACCCTGCCAATGGTGATTTCCACATCAGTGGCTCCAAGCAGGCAACGCTCGGTACTGGTGACCCACGTTGGCTTCCCTAAGTCTAATCATCAACTAAAGAGATAATTATTATGAAGAATAAAACTATAAAATCATTTCTGCTGGGCATAGCAATGCTATGTGCACTGCCAATGATGGCCCAGAATAAAGTGGTGACTGGTACGGTTATTGACGAACTTGGTGAACCTGTTATTGGAGCTACCGTGCGCGTCGAAGGTACCAAGACCGCTACCGTTACTGATTTTGACGGAAATTACAAACTGGAAGTTCCACAGAATGGTAAGATTATTATTTCCTATATTGGTTACAAAGATACTCCGACCACAGGTGGTCGAATTCAGCTGGAGACCAACAATACAGATCTGGAGGAAGTGGTAGTCGTTGGTTATGGTACGCAGAAGAAGGCCCACTTGACTGGTTCTGTGGGAACCGTTGACATGAATGACGTTCAGGACCTTGCTGGTGGTAGCCTCGGCTCTACACTGAGTGGTTTGGTGAACGGTTTGTCCGTTGCTGGTGGCGACTCTCGTCCCGGTGAGCGTGCAGAACTTTATGTTCGTGATGCCCGTTCGCTGGCCTCTTTGAGTGGTAATGTTGATACCAACACCTCTCCTGAGCCTCTGTATGTTATCGATGGTTATATTTATCCGAATGATGTGAAGATGGGTAACATCCGTCAGAATCCTGGTGCTGAGGCTTTCAGTAACCTTGATCCTTCTGAGGTAGAGAGTATCTCCGTGCTGAAGGATGCTTCGGCAGCTGTCTACGGTGCTCGTGCTGCCAATGGTGTTATCTTGGTTACGACGAAAAAAGGTAAGATGGGTGCACCTCGTATTTCTTATAGCGGTAACTTCGGTATCGCTGATGAGATTTCCCGCCCTTCAATGCTGAGTGCCTATGATTTTGGTCGCTTGGTGAATATCGTTACTGCCAGAAATCCCAAGAATGCCTCTTTGGATAATGCGACTCAGTTGTTCCAAGCTGATGAATTGGCTGCTATGCAAGGTTTGAACTATGACTTGCTCGATAAGTATTGGAAGACGGGTTATACCCAGAAGCATAACGTCAATGTAAGCGGTGCTACGGACAATGTTAACTACTTCGCTTCCGTAGGTTACTTCAAACAGGATGGTAACTTGGGTAATCTGGACTATGACCGTTGGAACTATCGTGCCGGTGTTGATGTGAAAATTAGTAAGTGGCTGTCTGCCAACCTGAATGTCAGTGGTGACTATGGTAAGAAGAATTCGCCTTATGTATCAGTAGGCGGTTCTGGTACAGAGGACTACCAGCGTCTGCTAACCCGTCCTTACTACCTGCCTGAGTATGTTAATGACCACGCTTTGCTGCCTTATGGAATTAGCAATTCATCTGATGGCAATAATCTGAGGACCTATCACTACGATCTTCTCCAGAATAACGGTGACTTTACCAAGAACATGGATTCGAACACCACCATTAATGGTCGTATTGCCTACGATTTTGGATGGAGCAAGATTTTGCAGGGTTTGAAGATCAGTTTCTCTTATGCCAAGAGCATTAATACTCAAAAGACCAATCAATATGGTTCAAAGTATGACCTCTATGAAATGAGCCACCGTTATGGTAGCGGAATGCACATGTACACTCCAACCAGCGGTGATGATCCTGATTATGACTATCTGGCTGAAAGCAATTTCAACAAGCGTACGCAGAACAATGGTGACTTCCTGAGCCGTCAGATGATTCGTACGGACAACTACCAGATTAACCTTACTTTCCAGTATAATCGTAAGTTCGGTTTGCATGACGTCAGTGCACTGTTCTCTATCGAGAAATCTGAGACGGAGAGTGAGTTCAACTTCTCTAAGGCAACCGCTCCTTATGAGTTTACCAACTATCAGTATTCTGGTGTTAATAAGGATGAGACGGAGGTTTCAGTCAACTTCAGCCGTTCTGAGGCAGGTATGCTTTCTTACATTTGGCGTGCTAACTATGCATACAGCGACAAATATCTGTTTGAGTTCCTGCTCCGCTCGGATGCCTCTACCAAGTTTGCTCCAAAGAACTATTGGGGAACCTTCCCCACCTTCAGCTTGGGTTGGGTAGTGAGCGAGGAGCCTTTCTTCCAGAATACCAAGTGGCTCAAATGGATTGACTTCCTGAAGGTTCGTGCTTCTTATGGTATCACTGGTCGTGACAACATTGCGCCCTGGCAATGGCAGGCTACGTACAACTTGGACCCCAATAAGGGTTCTGTATTTGGCGAGGGCACTCAGAATGCCTCTGGTGGCCGTATCACCATGAACAAGAACTCTGCTACTTATAACGAGGATGTTCATTGGAGTAAGTCATACAAGACCAATCTTGGATTTGATTTCCGCTTCTTGAATCAGCGTCTTAGCTTTACAATGGATTATTACTATGAGCGCAACCGCGACATCCTGCTGAACTATACCAGTCTGATTCCTTCAATCGTTGGTAACCAGAGTGCTCCTTACAACTATGGTAGTATGGACAACTGGGGATGGGAGTTCAGCATTGGTTGGCGCGACAAGATTGGCAAGGATTTCAAATATCATGTTAACTTGAATACTGGCTATCATGATAATAAGGTAAACGAGCAACAGTGGGCAACTTCTGATTTCTATAAGGCTGTTCGTCCTGGCGATCGTTCAGATAACGGTCTTTGGGGTTATCAGTGTTTGGGAATGTTCCGCAGCTATCATGATATCGATGCTTACTTCGATACCTATATGAAGAAAGATGACGGTACTTATGGTAAATATCTCGGACTGGAGAAGAAGGACGTTCATCCAGGTATGTTGATTTACAAGGATATCCGTGGTGCCTACGACCAAGCAACAGGAACTTATGCAGGTCCTGACCATGAGGTTACGTCAGAGGACGAGGTACAGTTGAGTACACGTAGCAATAACATCTATGGCTTTACAATCAACGCAGGTGCAGAGTGGAAGGGTATTCAGCTGACTATGCAGTTTGGGGCTAACTGGGGCTCTTACACCACAGTAAGCAGCAAGGCTTTGTCTTATTCTGACGACTTTACCAACATGCCTTCGTTCTGGAATCCTGACGACATCTTCGTTTATGATGATATCTATGATGGAAAGGGCAACCTGGTTATGAAGGCCAATCGTAACGGTTCGCTGCCTAACCCAGGCTTTAGCATCAACAGTGCAGCCTCTTCATTCTGGCGTATCAGTGCCGCCAGAATTTCTTTGAATCGTCTGACAGTAGCATACAATCTGCCAAAGGCTTGGTTCAAGGGTATTGGTATCCAGAGTGCACGTATCAACGTGACTGGTCAGAACCTCATCAACTTCTACAATGACAATCCTGACAAATACTTCAATCCGATGGCAGGTAACTATGGAACCTATCCAAACCTGCGCAAGTGGACGGTTGGTGTGAACCTGGGATTCTAATCTATCATTCTATCTTAAAAGAAAACAATTATGAAAAATAGTATTAAATATTTCGGATTCCTGTTATTGGGAGCATCTGCTCTTACTTCCTGCAGCGATAAATTCCTCGAGGAAAAACAGAATTATGACGCTACAGGACAGGATGTATATAATTACTATGTTGGAGCCAAAGGTCGTATTAACGACCTCTATGGTTGGTGTCTGCCAAATATCAGTGATATGAACTGGCAGTATCCTTCTGTAGGTAGAGGCGACGAGGCTGGTAAGTCAACGGAAGAATACACTGGTTTCTCTAAGTTTGTTGATGGCGAGAATGCTCCGATGAACTCTGCTACGACAACCAATCAGGTGGAGGACTATTTTGGTGGTGCCGTTATGGACAACGTACAGCAAGCCGTTTATGGTGCTATCCGTAACATCAACAATGCCATTGAGGGTATTGAGGGAGGTTCTCTTTCTCAGGAGCAGAAGAACGAGTTGTTAGGTCAGGCTTACTTCTTCCGTGCATGGACCTATTATAAATTGGTGAAGTGGTATGGCGGTGTGCCCATCGTGACAAAAGTGCTCGACCCGTCTCCGTCAGCCTTTACCCAACGTTCCAGTGCAAAGGCTTGCTTTGAGTTTATCATTGCGGATCTGGATAAATCGGCAGAACTGCTTAGACCTTATACAATCAACGGTGGTTGGGAGAGTTCTGAAGACTACGGTCGTGTAACTTCTGGTACTGCGCTGGCACTGAAGGGCCGTGTGCTGACACTCTGGTGCAGCCCACTGTTCAATCGTGCTAAAGACCCTGATCGCATCAAGAATGCTTATGAGACCATGCAAAAGGATTTGTCTACTATCAACGCTTGTGGTTATGGCCTTTATGGCGAGGGCAATCCTGGTGTGAACGCATCTTCGTTTGCCAATATGTTTGCCACTTCTGAGAAAAATCCAGAGGCAGTCTTTGTTACTTTATATAACACATTGGTTGACTTCTCCGGCTATGCAGACAATGTGAAGCACAACCGCTGGGAGCGTGACATCCGTCCAGGTAATACTGGTGGTGGCGGCTATAGTGCCTCTCAGATGATGGTAGACCTCTTCCCTATGTCTGATGGTAAGGCTCCTGCCAGCTATACTGCATATAGCAAGTTGCCTAGCTCTTCGATTGCTTACGAACAGCAATATCCATTCATGAATCGTGATCCGCGTTTCTATCGTACGTTCGCTTTCCCAGGTTTCCGTTGGGCTTATAAGACGGGGGGATATGGCGATGCAACAGCTATGGATCCTCACAATCCTTCTTATGACAAGGGTGTCAACTATGTGCTTTGGAACTATAACTGGTTCTATGGCGGTGACATCTTGGACGAGAACAATAATAGCTATCGCGCTGCCGATAATATCAGCAAAGCCGGTGGTGCAATGGTTCGCAAGAAGTCAGACGATGCTGATGTGAATTCGGCTGTTTACGACTATCGTCCTGACGGACAGGGTGCTAAGAATGGTGGCTATGCTGTTCCGTTCTGCTCTGCTGCTCCACTGATGGAGTTACGCTATGCCGAAGTTCTGCTGAACTTGGCTGAGGTGGCTTGTCTGGCCGGACATACCGATGAGGCATATACCATCTTGAAGCGCATCCGTCTGCGTGCCGGTTATACAGGCGACTGTGGACTGACCCTTTCTTCTGATGAGGCTACTTGCATGAGTGCTATCCTGTATGAGCGCCAAATCGAGTTCGCTTACGAGGGCAAGCGCTTCGATGACATGCGTCGTTGGATGCTTTTCGATGGTGGTGCCGAACTGCCTCAGGGCGCTCCCTCTACCTGGTTGCCTTCAGGCTGGGGTGGCAACACCTGCACCTGGCTGGGCTTTAAGCCATTCAATGGTCAGCGTCGTGAGAGCTTCTTCTATCAGGTTAACTGGGAGAACACCGATGAGTATAGCATTATACCTGCTCGTCAGGACTATGACAGAGACCCGTTGGTAGAGTACCTGAACGACAACGAATGGACTCGTCCTGATGGTGTCGACCTGCGTAAGGACCTGACTCAGCAGCTTATCGACCTGAAGGCTTTCTACAAGAAGTACTTGGTATACACTGAGCGTCCTGGTGACAATCGCAACAGCGACTACACGAAGCGCTACATCAAGTACCTGCCTAAGTATTATTTCCTCGGTTTCCAACAAGGTGTATCTGCCCACAATCAGGGTTTGTTGCAGACTATTGGTTGGGAAGACTATAACAATGGTGGTGCTTTGGGTACCTTCGATCCATTGGCTGAGTAATTATCATCAAAGATATTTTTTAAAAAAGTCCAGCACCCGTTGCTGGGCTTTTTTATTGCAACTATGGGGCATGTTCCATAGTTCTGTCTCAAGCTTGTCGTCTGCTCCTTGCGACTTCCAGGTGTCGTGCATCGTCTTAAATGCTTTCTCAACACCAGCCACAAGGAAGAGCTTGTCCTGGGAGCCGTTGATGAAAAGCATGGGCTTGGGACAGGCCATACTGGCGATATGTGGGTAGTCGAGCCAACGACGGAGACCAGGAAAACAATTGGCAAAGCCACCATTTTCCGTACGACTGTATTTGAATGACATCTGTTCGTCGGTGGTTACCATCCAACAGATAGATGTACCTACCTTGATACGATCACTCAAGGCAGACAGCATCCAAGCACGATAGGCACCCATCGACCATCCTGTACAACCTATTCGCTGAGCATCTACTTCAGGCATCTTTGCTAGGAATTCGGTGCCTGCAATATCGTCATAGGTCATCCAAGCTGAGAGGTTGATGCCATACATCATCATGTTGCCTGCTATCATGTCATAACGGTCTCGACGGGCTCCTTCTTTCTGTCCTCGCTCGCCCCACATGGGAGCATCAGCAGAGAAAACAACATAACCGTTCTGGGCCAGATAGTCACCAAAGTACTGACCCTCATAACCCTTCAGCCATTCGTCAGCATCCTTGATGACGGTTGAGTCTTCACATGCTAAGGGACGAATCATCTTTTCCTTGCCAATAAAAAGATGAGCTCCGTGGTCGTGCAAAGCATTCACAGCTGGGAAAGGACCCTTGCCATCGGGAATCAGTACATAGGCAGGTACTGTATAGTATCGGCTCAGACGAATCTCTATCTTACGAGCCTTATAACCGTCACGTTGTTCCTCGTACAGCACTTTTGTTTCAAAACCATGTGTTGGAGCGGGTGGGGGAGTAAGCATGCAATCGAACACCTTCTGTCGAGCCACCTTGCGCCATTCATCAAAGTCTTTGATATCGCTGTGTCCCCATGCCAACGGATAGTTTAGGTCGGCTATCAGCGAGTCGGCATAAGCGGGTAGATTGCGCATGAATTCATATTTATCACGTGTCTGGGAAAAAGTATTCACACTGCAGAGCAGCAGAACTGCAAGGGTTTGAATTGTTTTCATTGTAGGTTGTAATTTGTTTGTTTATTGTAGTTCGTGTTGTTTGTCTATTATGGATTGTAATTTGTTTATTGCTGGTTAATGTATTCGCGAGGCGACATACCATAACGTTTGCGGAAGCATTTGCCGAAATAGCTGGCATCCTTGAAACCAGAACGATAGGCAATCTCCGTGATGTTCATGTTGGTGGTTTGTAGGAGCTCTGCAGCATGACTAAGGCGGAACTCTTTGATGAGGTCGACAGGGGCAAAGCCTGTAGTACCTTTCACCTTTTTATA
>JAEEGH010018188.1_pt1 | contig 14885 bp, 12 predicted proteins | sample 9134181 | NCBI WGS metagenome assembly JAEEGH01 (sample SAMN16246544, study PRJNA631951) | gut metagenome | biome: gut microbiome; feature: rumen; material: DP-attached | host: Bos | place: Iran: Karaj | collected 2018-10 | reverse complement strand
TGGCATCGCGCGGTGGTCGCGTTCCGGATCACCGGTCCAGGTCCTGAAGAATTCCTTGAAGTTGAAGGCTGAGTCCTCTATGTCTTCGAAGCCTGCGAGGGCTTTTCCCAAGTCAAAGGTGAAGATATTCAGACGCGGCAGTCCGGCATAGGGATTCGGGTCACCAAAGTGGTTAAGGTCCCATTCGGCTTTGGCCCGCTGCTCCATTACGTAGTCCCAGGTATAGATTTCATCTTCCTTGTAGTCGTCAAGCAGGTTGAAGGGAGTACCGGAGAGGTTGAGCACTTTTGTCTTTTCCTTGGTGAGCAGCTTGATTACGTTCTGGCCAAGTTCGGTCTGGGTTCCTTCGTGGGCCTCATCGATGATCACAAGGTCGTAGTCGGCCTTGAGTATTGCCTGGTTCTTATCAAATTTACCCCCTGCCATTTCGGCGCCACGGAGATCTTGCATTGATGCGAAGTATACGTAATGGGCATCAGGGTTCTTCTTCGCAAACTTCTCCAGTAGCTCAAACGGTTCACCTTTCTCCCGGGAGCCGTAGGTCCAGGGGTCAATGAAGCTGAATATCTTTCCAAAGTCCTCAAACCAGCCCTTATCGACAACCGGCCGGTGCGTGATGATGATGGTGCGGTGGAACTGCATCTCCTTCACCACCTGCAGCGCTGTGAGGGTTTTTCCGAAGCGCATCTTGGCATTCCAGAGCATAGCCTTGCCGCCAGACTTGAATTTCTTGACGGTCTTGTCTATTGCTAGCTGTTGCTCCGGGCGGAATTCAATGGATTCATCGATGGACTTCATTTCGTCTGTCCTGATTGAGAAACGTCCTTCCTTTGCAGCCTTGATGGCAGCCAGGGCAGTCTCTACGCTACACTCAAACCATTCCCGTCCCTGGTTCTTCTGACTGAAGTCGTGGCGTTTGATGCCGGAACGCAGCAGGATCTCATGGACCTGCTTATCGTTGAAGGTAGTGATGTTTCCGCCATGGATGGACAGCGTGAGTTCCGTGTGCTTGAGGTTGTAAGCGATGCCGGCAGTCTTGGTGTACTGGTCAATACGCTTACGTGCTGCAGCATTCAGTTCCTTGCAGTTGGGCTGCAGGGTGGAATCCGTTGCTTCATCCAAGGTCGCCTCGCCAATCTTGACACATCCCTGATGCGCGGCATCGGGGATGGTGAAAATGTAGATCAGCTTGGCCTTTAGTGTGGAGTAGTATTGCATACGCCTACGGTTTTATGAGGTCGATGAACCTGACGGGTTTTCCCGTCTCCCAGTCCATTATCTTGCAGTATATGCCGTTGTGGCGGCGGATGTCGTCAGTCTCACAGCCCTTGCAGGGAATACGGACCTCTTCTCCATCGCCAAACAAGGACGGCTCTACGTGAACATCTTCGTGGCACGAATTGGGGATGACGCCCTTGAGGCCATCCATCTGCCAGAAGTTCCAGGATATGATTTCGGCAATTTCCCGGGCCTGCTCCTTGGTGGGCTGGCCTTTGAATTTGTCCTGATAGTAGTCGAAGAAGGTGTAGAGGGCGCTCTCGCGTGCAATAACCAGGTTGTCTCCTTGCCATTCGTAACCGTAGGTGGCTTTGTACGCCAGCTTGGCGGCTTCAAACCATTCCTCAACGGTGGAGGTGTTCTCTGCCACTACGCGCAGCTTGCGGCCCAGGAGGCCCACTCTATCCTTGACGGGGATAACTTCACCGGTAATTGTGTCGTAGCGGCTAACGAGGTATGGGGCCTCTCCGCAGGCCATCTCTAATCGTGTGTCTTTCACGTAGTCCTGCCAGGTCTTGCCGCCCTTCGTGGGGAACGGAATTGGCATGTGGTTGGTTTTCCAGCCCTTGTCCGTTTCAGTATTGAACGGGCTGGCTGTTCCGAACCATTCCTTGTCTACCAGGTTGTTCTGGACGTTACAGATCCAGGAAGGAGTAAAGACTTCTCCTTTATCTTTGACACGGGCCTGCTGCTCCTCTTTGGTCTTTTTGACGCGGGGCTGGATAAGGTCGCCGTTCTTGCCGGTGATGGACTCTATGGAGATTTGCTCGTTTTCTCCGTATTCAGGGCCCAAGGATTCGTAATTGTCTGTGGCCCAAATGATGTGAGCGAACTTTTTGCCGTTTTTCGGGCGGCAGTGATCTATGAGAAGGGTTTCCAGAAGAACAGGATCTTGCTGGAGTATGTCATTCTCACGTATGTCTATCTCGTTGGACATTAATGAGTAGCGTGACTGCGTTTAGTGTTTGTGATATGAAATTTGTCAAATTTACAAATTTTCATCCATAACCCAATACAATTTGTGTCAAAATCTTCATTTTTCACCAATGCTTTCCAATAACTTGCAAGGAAAAATGCAGGAACGCCCCAGGAAATCTCCCGGGGCGCGGCTGTGAATACCAAATCGTTTATCAGTTTTTTACTGGGTTTTGATTTTTGCCTTGGAAGGTTGCATTTTCTGCACTTTCTGCATTTTCAGTATGGCTGGATTTGAGTTGAAAGTGCGGAAAGTGCAGAAAGTGCAAGCAGGCATAAGGGAGTTATTTAAAGCGCTTCTCATACTGGCCGTGGGAGATGTGGCGGAAGAAATTGCTCTTTAGCCATTCTTTGAAGGTTCGCTCGCTCATATCAAAGCCTGCGGCCACTTCAAGACCTTCGGCGGTGGTGAAGGAAATGGGAAGTTCCAGGTAGATTTTCCGCTGCTTTTCGTTGAGCTCATCGATGGGGTTCAGATTGAATTTCTTCCTCGCTTTCAGGCCACAGGCCGTGAAGTAGTAGCAAAGATCAATGCCACCCTTGACGGATGCTGCGGAAATGGTTTTGAACATTTTCCCGCTGGTCCCGTATTTCAGGGCCTCCAGCACAATCGAGAAGCGGATGCAGTAGCGTTCCATCTTGGTCAACATCTCGGCCACAGCAGCGGAACTGGCGTTTTTCTGGTCGGCCAGAGCATTGAACCACTGGGTGTAAACCTCCAACGCATCACGCGACAGCTTGACGTTCTTGGCGCCGGGCTTGAACGGGATTTTGTAGATGTTGTCCACAATTTCGCACCAGGTCTTCGTGAGTTCCTTCGGCAGCTGGTCATTGTTCAGTTTCGGGTACTCGCTGTCATCCGGGTAAGCAAAGAGCCAGCGGTCCACAAAGCCGCTCTCAGTCTTGCCTTTGGCGAATTCATAAAGAAGGCCGGGCTGGATGGTTCCGATGACGCCAATGCAGGTGTCCTCGATGTTCAGGGGTTGGCTGCTGACGCGGTTCACGATAACGGAGCCTCCGTTGTAGAGCTGCGTCCAAACCTGCTCATCGTTGCCGGAGCGGTACTTGTTGAAGTTCTTGATGAATCCAATCAGCTCATCCACGTAAACGGCCAGGCTGCGAGCATTGATCTTGTGCTGTCGAACCAAAACTTCCGTCGTGAAATCCGAGAGTACAATCTGCTCGTATTCAGGCTCCACAGGCACATTTTTCCTCTCCTTCAGGGGCTTTTGCATAGCCTGTTCATAAGCAGCTCTGGCGCGCTCGTACTTCTGCAGGGATTTCTTGTCACGGTCCACCAGCGGCTTGAAGGCGTACTTCAAAGGGGCGCTCTTGTTCGTTCCTGGTTTCCCAACAATTGCGATGTAGAGGATGGCCTTGTCCAGCCATTCATTCTTGATTTCCACAATCACGCTGTTACCAACGGCCACGCTGGCCACGAACAAAAGGCTGGCGGCAATATGGTCCACAGTGAAATTCAGGCACCGGTGCGTTTCCCGGATGATGGTCTGAACTGGCTTTGGGAACACCTCAACCGGGAACGGAATCATATCGTAGTGCGGTATGTTCGGCGGGATCACTCCGTATTCCTGGCACTTGTAGAAGAAGCTGCCAAGGCCAATGCTCCTGGTGTGTGTCCGGAATTCCTCAAACTTCTTGCGGTTGGCAGCTGCGTCATAGTTTTTGCCAAATTGCGACACTTTCTCCAGAATCTCCCAGCCCTGTTCATCCAGTGAGCTCAAGGCCATGGCCATCGTTCTCCAGTCATCGTAATCCTCCAGGGGAATCCTTCTTTTCTCCCACTCGTTCGCGTAAGCAAGCGCCCGGGAGAGCCTCGGGTTTTCCATCAGCATACTTTCCCGGTCCCGCTCCCTAGAGTGTTCCTCAACGTCGAATCCTTCCGGCAAGCTGTAGAGGCAGCAGCCCTCGTTGAAGATGGGATTAGGATCAAAGGAGATGAACCGAAGCCGGGTCACATCGCTGCAGGCCTTGTCAATCTTGAAGCCCAGGTCGGCCATCTCCTTCTTTAATGCCAGGAAATAGAACAGATGCCTGGTGTAATCGTCGTTATCAAGCGGGATAATGGCAAAGAATCCTCTCCGGCTGGCCGAAAGGCCGGCATACCAAACGTATGGAAGAGCGCCAATCTTCTGCTTCGCCGCCTCAACATCCTGCACATCATCGAAATCCAGGGCTATCAGGCCGTTGTAGTGTTTGATTTTGTCCGCCAGGGGCACATTCACGTCACGCGTGTAGAAGGTGGCAGAAATGGTCCCGGCTGCGAGGAACCGTCGTTTCAGATTGCTCCGGGCCTTTTTATCCTCGGTATTCCAGATTTTCTTCAGCTGCTCCAGATTCTTCTCTCCCAGTCTGAGGAAATCCCGGATCTTGATCTCTTTCGGAGTCGTAACAGACGAGTGGTACTCCGCAAGTTTGTCCGAGTCAGACATGCCCGGGGTGCTGCTGGGGAAGACACGGTCATAGACATTCACATAGACCGTATCACTCTCAAAGCGCCTCAATGAGGCTTCATCTGTATTGCGCATAATAAAGCCGGATTAGGGGAAATTAACCGCAAAACTGAAATAATCAATTGACAACCTTTGACATTTGCGGCAATATCCACCAGGCGTACCTATTTGCGCCCCTTACGCCCACGTGCGCTCTCGTCTACCGCACTGAGCCTTTCGGCCTGCATCGAGGCCTCGATTTCCTCCTGAATGACGAACGTCAGACCGCCGTTCTTAATCTTGGTAAGCGTCCCGTCATCGAAACGGTTGTAGATGGTGCTTACCGACATCCCGTAGAGCTTCACGGCTTCCGCAATGGGGATGTAGTGTTTGGTGGCCGAGCTGGACTGTACGGTCAAGGCCGTCTTCACAGCATCTTTCACGATGGGGGTAATCAGTTCCTTCAGAAAGGACCTGACAGGAGTCAAATTGTCCATGGTTCTTGTGTTTGTGTTTTCAACAAACAGTCGTGGCCACCACTGTATCAGAGTGTCTCTCTGACAGCGCAAAAGTAAGCTGGAAAGTATTGGAAACCAAACGCCCTCCGCAGTCGGCCGGCCGGGCGCCAGAGCCAAAAAAACGCGCCCAGGATATTCTCCCGGGCGAAACATAGCATCTTCTACTGTCGGCTCAAAGTAGGCCCGTTTCCAGATGTGCCGCTCTCATCAGCTCTTGAGTAAGGGGTGTAATCCCGTAGTATTGCTCTCCCATTTTCGGGAAATCCCGCTGATAGCTGAGTACCTTGGGCATCCGGTCGGCGCCCAGGATCAGGAAGGCATGGTTCATCTCCGCACAGGTCCGGCCCATCAGCTTTCCCATGATCACAGCCTCACACCTTTCGCCCCTCCAGGTTATCCGCTTCGGGAAGGGTACTCCATACCGCACAAAAGCCTCCAGGTCATTGTCACCCACGCCGGAGAAATAATTCCGGAACTTCCGGGCAGCTCCCTTGAAAGGATTCGTCCGGAGATCCTGGGGACGGAAGCGGTTCTCGATGAAATCGGTCATATACGCATTCTGACGGGCCCAGTCGTGCATCATTACAAAGTACGTCCGGCCAATCCACCAGTCATTCAAAACTGCCGCAGCAGCGGCATCGTTCTCACATACGCAATTGTCAAATTGTGTCACAACTCCTTGGAATTCCCGGCACATCTTCACGAACGTAGAAGCTTCCTCCATCCGCATGTCGTTTTGGATGATATCGTTCCACTCCCTGCGCAGATACCGCATTGCCTGCGTCAGCTGCATCCTCAACTCCGGGTACAATTCCTCCACGGTATCCACATCGAACTTGCAGCCCAATTCATCCTGCTTTGCACCAGGGACCGGTGAGAGAAAATCCATCACCGATCCCATTGCCTGAACAACAGCTCCTGTCGTCTTCCTGGTCCTGTCCAGAATACTATCTCCGGTCCTCATGTATCAATCGAAATAGTCATACTTATCCAGAATCTTATCAACCACCTCCAGCTCGTCCGCCTTGATATACTTCTTCAGAATCTCCGGAGACTTGTGGCCGGTAATTTTCATGATGTCATAGATATCCATTCCGGCAAGGTACATCAGCGTAGCGCCCGTCCTTCTGGCCGTGTGGCTGTGGACCAGCTTATATTTGGGGATGTCCTCAATGACCTTCTTTCCGCCACGCATCGAGGTGATTCGCACGTTGTCTGTCAAACCGGCCCACTCGGCAATCTTCTTGATATTGTCGTTGATGTTCTGGTCGGAAAGATGCGGGATATCGTAGTTGTACTTCTGCAGGATCTGCAGCAGCTCCGTCGAGCAAGGGATGGCCACCTTCGCACCGGTCTTCTTCTGGAGGATATTGATGACCCGGACTTCCCGTTTCACAATCTTCTCGATGGTCTTTCCGGGATGCTCCGGATCCGGTTCGTCAACAATCATACGCTTGGTATAAGTCTCGATATCCTCCGGACGGATATTGTTGTAATCCGACACCCGCTGCGCAGTCCACACACCCACCATGAAGATATCCCTGGCCAGGTCATACCCATAGGTCTTGTCACTGAGGTCAACCGCCTTGATTTTGTCCAGATCCTCTCGTGTCAGGTAAATACTGTCCACGTCCACACGGGTCCCCTTGAAGCGCTTATCCTTGTAGCGGGGATTCGTATTGAAGCCCTCACTCTCCGCCAGCGCCAGGATGGTCTTCAGCTGCTTGATGCACTTGCCGGTCGTATTGAGAGAATAGTCCCTGGAGTTGAGATAGGCCGTGTAATCACGGTAGAAGGCCAGGTCTATTTCATCGAAATCATACACATGCCCCACGTGCTCCTCAAACTTCTTGAGCGCCGTGCAGGTCTGCTTGATGGTCCGGACAGTCGCGGGCGCGTACATGGTGCCACGGTCAGAAAGTCGCTTACCCGTCTTGATGTCCAGGAGGAACTGATCGATGAACTTCCGCAGCGTCACCCGGTTCCGCTCAGCCTCCTCAGCCTTCGTGAAGGCCTCCTCCTCTTCCTCCTTCTTCCGGACCTCAGAAAACACGTGGAAATTCACGATATCCTTCACCTGAGCAGCCGTAAGGGCCTGGCCTTCATCCAGCCGTTTGAAGATATCCTGCCGGATTGCCTCCACATCATCAAAGACCTTCTTGATCTTCTCATCACGGCAATACTTCTGCCGCTCGATGGAACCCTGGGCAGAATTCCACACCTTGGCCGCAATACGCAGCGGCGTCACCTGCTTAACATCAACCTTTGGATTGCGCGCCTGCACCCGGATCTTCACGGGGCAAAGCTTGTCGGGACCCTCAAGTCCCAGAGAAAAAATAGTTGCCATACTACAGAATATTTGAAACTCGTTACCGTCCCTGGTACTCTGCAGAACGTAGGAAAGAATGTAGGAAACATCACACCCGGCAAAGCCTCAACATCCCCCAAAAATACCGTTCCAAAGCCCCCAAACAGGCCGGCACTACAAAGGTAGGAAACTTTCCTGAACTTTCCTACATCTTTCCTACATTTCTTAAAAACCATTGGAAGGCATTAGAAGAATCCCTCCACTAACTGCACCTATATCAATTTGTTACGCTTCCAATCTTTTCCAACCATTTCTTAAAATGTGGTATTCCCAGCACCACAGGAACCCGCTGATTATCAGCGGGTTTTTTTGTTCTCACTTTTGTTCTCACCATTAAGAAAAAAGTTTTTCTTCGTTTTATTTGTTTTGCCACAAATTTGTCATATATTTGTGGCAAAACTTGTGTTATGGCAGACCAGAGCACATACAACTCCATCAAGAAACGCATCGAGGAAGCGGGACACGGAACGCTCTTCTTCCCCGACAATTTTGCCGATACAGGCACCTCCGATGCTGTACGCTCGGCTCTCGTCCGCCTGTGCGAAAATGGCATTCTCACACGCGTAGCGCAGGGTATATATTGTTATCCCCGCATCGAAGAACGCTGGGGCGGAGGCAATATCCTTCCATCCTTAGAAGAGATTGCACAGGCCATCGCAACCCGTGACTGCGTACGCATCGCACCCACCGGCGCTTATGCGCTCTACCGTCTGGGTCTGAGCACCCAAATTCCTGCCAACGTGGTGTTCGTCACCGACGGTTCACCCCGGCGAGTATCCATCGGCAAAGGCCGCGGCATCCTTTTCAAGCACACCTCTGAGATGCGCACTTTCGCCTTCAAGTCCTACTTGATGGCCCTTATCGTCACCGCCCTCCGGGAAATCGGCGAAGGAAACGTGACTGACGCCCAGATGGCCGTTATCCGTGAGCAGTTGAAGAACATCCCTGCAGAAGAATTCAACCATGACCTTTCCCTTGCCCCCCTGTGGGTGCGTAAACAACTCACCGTCCAATGAAATACACCGACCTCAACATAGAAGACCGCCAGGACATCCTGCGCCGTGTCCAGTCCGAAACCGGCAAAGACCTCCAGATCATAGAGAAAGACTGGTGGGTTGTGGCCGTCCTCCGGGCACTTTTCGAACTGCCATACGCCCAGCACATATCCTTCAAAGGCGGCACCAGTCTCAGCAAGTGCTGGAACATCATCCAGCGCATGTCAGAGGACGTGGACATTGCCATAGACCGTGAGTTCCTGGGCTTCGGTGGCCATCTCACCAGGACGCAGATCAGCGACCGGCTTCGCCGCGCCGCCTGCTCATTCGTGCGCGAAAAACTCCAGTTCGACCTCGCCGCCCAACTGGAAAAAGACGGCATCAGTCCCGACTCATTCAAAGTGACTGTCGACATTACACCCATCTCCACCACTGACCCGGAAACCATCAAAGTGGAATATACGCCCGTCTTCGATGCCAACCCCTACATCCGTTCCAAGGTCCTTATTGAAGTCAGCGGCCGTTCCATGAGTGAGCCGGTGGAAAACGTCTCCATCCGCTCCTACATCGATGAAGTCTATACCGAGGCTCCCTTCACCGAGCCAGCCTTCGAAGTCCGCGCCATCGTACCTCAGCGCACCTTCCTGGAGAAACTCTTCCTCCTGCACGAAGAGTTTGCAAAGCCGCAGGCCGACATCCGTGTAGACCGTATGTCCCGCCACATCTACGACATCTGCAAGATGGCCGACACACCCATCTCAGACCAGGCTATTGCCGACAAAGACCTCTACCTCTCCGTTATGGACCATCGCCGCATCTTCATCGGCCTCCGCGGCTTCGACTATCAGACCCTGCTACCACAGACTCTCAGCATCCTTCCGCCCGCAATAGTCCGCGACGCTTGGAAGAAAGACTACCAGTCCATGCAGGAATCCATGATCTACGAGGAGTCTCCTTCCTTCGAGAAAATGATTGAGATACTCACTGCCCTGAACCAGCGGATCAATGCAATCAGTTACTAAACACCTGTAATACACCGTATTATACCCAAATATACTATATTCCCAGCACCACAGTAACCCGCTGAAAACAGCGGGTTACTTTTTTCTCACTTTTCACAAAACCTACCTCCTTCTACCGGGCAATATCGTGGACTACTAAAAACGTCCATCACAGCGCTCTGCCGCCGTTTTATAATCCTCAAAAATTACATTATTATCACCATAAATTGGGATTGGCTGTATGGGAAGAATTGCATACCTTTGCAGCCGAAAAGAGAACGGTGTTCTATATGCAGACGCTCAAGACAGACACGCGCAAACGGATTCTCGATGTCTCCGAAGAGGCTCTTCCTGAAGAAGGGTTTCCGAGAGACGACCACGCGTGACATAGCCCGTGAGGCGGGAATCAATCTGAGCAACCCGTATCACTACTTTGCCTCCAAGGACGAACTGTTCCGTCAACTGCTGAAACCGGCGACGGATACACTGGAGGCCATGCTGAACGAGCACCACCATATCGCGCCTGGCGGAGCGGACGTTGAAGAAAACTGCCGCCTCGCTGTAATAATCGCAACCGGGTTCCATTTTTTATCTGTATATTCGCAGCGTGAAATCCTTGAAACGGCGCATATCGGCCAATTTCTTACTGTCGATAGTATTGTCGATAGTATTCGTGGCGCCGTTTCACCATCACGACGAGCCGCTTCCGCAGGAAGTCTCCTGCGATGATTGCACCCATCACCAGCCCCATCCGGGCCATTTGTCAGAAAAGCCCGGGACTGACGAATGTCTGATTTGCCAGCTCCTGGCCCAGGTTTATGTTCCTGCGGTCGGGCCTATGGTCAACCTGTTGTCCTCGGATTGCATCCCTGTAGAGAACAACTTCTCCAGTGATGTCATACTCTGTTTCACCCCTCAATCCTCTCCCAGAGCTCCGCCAGTATCATTCTGTTTTTAGTCCTTCGTTAATCCAATTAACCTCCAACAAAACAGAATGAATAAGACAATTATGGTATTGTCGCTGCTGTATGTATGCATGGCAGCGACCGCTCAGGAGAGTACTCCTGACTCCACGGATGTATTCTACAAGCATCTGCAGTTGAACGAAATCGTAGTCACCGGTCTTGCCGGAGACAGCAAAATGAAAGAAATGCCCGCGCCTGTGTCGGTGATCCGTCCGGCCGACCTGATGGCCCGTGCAGGAGGCAGTATCATCAATGCCATCGCCGCCGAACCGGGCCTGAGCGAAATCACCACGGGCGGAGGCATCTCCAAGCCGGTTATCCGAGGCATGGGGTATAACCGCGTTGTCGTAGTGAACGACGGAATCCGGCAGGAAGGCCAGCAATGGGGCGACGAGCATGGCATCGAGATAGACGGTGCCAGTGTCCATTCGGTGGAGATCCTGAAAGGCCCGGCCTCGCTGATGTACGGCTCGGATGCTCTGGCTGGCATCCTCATCTTCCATCCGAAACCCATCCGTGGCCCCGGAGAATTCGGCGGAGGCCTTTCCTCGGAATACCAGACCAACAGCGGTCTTATAGGCTATTCCCTGACCGCAGACGGTAACATCAAGGGCTGGCTGGTGGGCGGCCGTTTCTCGGACAAGTACGCCCACGCCTATAGGAACTCCTTGAACGGGAGAGTGGCCAACTCCGGCTACCGTGAGCGTGCGTTCTCCGGGATGCTAGGCCGTAATGGTACCTGGGGCTATTCACGCCTGAGGTTCAGTTATTTCCATCTTAACCCCGGTATGATCGAGGGCGAAGGCGATAACTTTGGTTATACGCCTATGCTCCCGTTTCAGCATGTCCGGCACTATAAGGTGGTATCCGACAATACCATCCACCTGGGCCCCGGGAACTTGAATCTTATCCTAGGCTGGCAGCAGAACCGCCGCCAGGAATTTGAAGAGAGTACCGATGAACCCGGGCTGGACTTCCGGCTCAATACTTTCAATTACGATTTCCGGTATCGGGCCACATTCGGCCATGGTTGGAAAATCGCCTTCGGCCTGGCCGGAATGGGACAGAAAAGCGATAATCTGGGGGAAGACTATTTGATTCCTGCCTATAGTCTCTTCGATGCCGGTCTCTTTGCCACCGCAACCAAATCCCTGGGCGAATGGACCCTTTCCGGCGGTCTCAGGGCTGATATCCGCTGGCTCCACAGCGAAGCCCTGCCAGAGCGTTTTGAGGACTTCCGCCGGGTTTTCCCTGGTATCAGTGCCAGCCTGGGAGCTGTACGGCCGCTTGGAAAGCATTTCACCTTCAGGACCAACGTGGCCCGCGGTTTCCGCGCTCCGAACCTGGCAGAGCTGGGCTCCAACGGAGAGCATGAAGGCACTTTCCGATATGAATTGGGAAACAAAGACCTGAAACCAGAATACAGCCTGCAGGGTGATCTGGGGCTGGATTTTACGTCCAAGTATGTATCCGTCCAGTCTGCCTTGTTTGTCAGCCGCATTGACAATTACATCTTTGCGGCCCGTAATGGAGAAGTATCGGACGAAGGCCTTCCGGTCTATGCTTTCCGCAGCGGGCTGGCCCATCTGGGAGGAGGAGAAATCGGCATTGACATACATCCCATTCACCAACTGCACCTAAGTAGTGCTTTCTCCTGTGTTTATGCACGTGAGAAGAACGGTGACGACTTACCGCTGATTCCGGCGCCCCGTCTTTTCTCGGAGGTTAAGTGGGAAATCACCCACGACGGACAGCTGTTCAATAATGCTTTCATCTCCCTGAACCTGGATTGGAACATGGCCCAGAACCACTTCTATACCGCCGGAGGTACTGAGACGGCCACGCCCGCATACCTCCTTCTGGGCGCAGCGGCTGGAACAGACATCGTCATCCGAGGAAAGACCAGGCTGTCACTTTATGTCATCGGCTCCAATCTCACCGACCAAGCCTATATGCCTCACCTGAGCCGTCTCAAATACATAGGCGTTGCCAATATGGGACGGAACATTACGGCCAAATTGGTGATACCCATCTAAAATCGCTATAATTGGGGCTTGGCTTTGCAATTATCCGGCCTGTTGCCGCGCTCGTCACAGGCGTTTGCGGAGGTTTGCTGCTGAACCGTCTGGTTCCAGAAGATAATAACGCCATTTCATCGGAATCCTCCTGCCGCGTGGAGACTGGAAGCTGTAGAAGAGATTCCCGGCGTGGAATCGGCCAAAGCCAGTGTTTCCCGAAATACCTTAACCATCAAAGGACACGCAGCAGAAGACGCTATCCGGTCGGCCGTTGAGAAAGCCGGATACACATTTAAAGGGATGAGAGCCAAATAATGACTTTCTTCCCAGCATCACGGATGAGGTTGACTCAAAAGTGAGTTGACCTCTTTTTTTGTAGGGAGGGGTATCAGGCGGCCACTTTTTCATGTGTTTTAGGAAGTTCCGCGACGACAGGCTCTGATGTGATCGGCAGCTCAAGTGTCTGCACACGGGCGTATTTCCGGAGATTATGCGCCAGCGCGACTAGTCCGAACTCAACGTTGACTTTGGCCATGCCTTTGAGACGGAAGCGCTTGAAGCCGTGGTCGTATTTGATATCGCCGAAGACGGCTTCAGGTTCAACAGGACGCATGCTCCTGTGATAAAGGCCCTCCTCACTGGTGAGCCGTTCCTTGGCCTTTTCACGGTATTCATCGGCCCGGTGGTTGACTTCAATGACACGGTTGCCTTTGGCCTTGTGACACATACCCCTGAAAGGGCATCCGGCACAGTTCTGGGCGCGATATTTACTGATGGTTGACACATATCCCAGCTCAGATGTACTCTGTTCATCGCCGATATGTTCCAGATGCTGGCCACGCGGGCATACGTAATAGTCCTCATCGGCATTGTAGTACATGTTCCTGACGAGGAAGGGGTTATTCCGTATCTTGCGCTTGTCCTCCGCATGGAACATGTTATACTTGACAAACGCTTCAATATCATGGCCGTCCATCCACTCGTAGTTCATCTCGCTTCCATAACCGGAGTCAGCGACGACCTTCTTGCTTTGCCTGCCATGACGCTGCTCGAAGCTCTCCAGATATGGGATGAGCGTGCCCTGGTCAGTCGGCCTCCAATAGATACCGTAGTTGGTGATATACTGGTTCTCAGTTGATATCTGGACATTGTACCCAGGCTTGGTCTGGCCGTTGTTCATCGCATCCTCCTTCATCCGCATGAACGTGGCTTCCGGATCCGTCTTGGAGTAACTGTTCCGTTCGCCGAGGAACATCCAGTTTCCCCTCATATTCCCGCATTTTGCTCACTCCCTCATCGGCAATCTTTTCAACGGCTTTCTTCTGTTGCTTTGTCAGGGCTTCCTTCCTCTCTTTCATCCGCTCCAGGACCCGGTCGGTGCGCTGCTGCATCTCATCGGCTGTCATCGGATGCTCATTTTCGGCCTCCCGCTGCTCTATATCCAGGATTTTCTCAATTTCTTCCAGAACGGCTTTGACGTTCTTCTCCAGCTTTGCCTTGTTCGTTTCCGTTGCCCGCTTCCATACGAACGTGTACTTGTTTGCACAGGACTCAATCTTGGTCCCGTCAATGTACTGCACATCCAGCGTCACAAGCCCCTCTTCAACAAGCAGCTCCACAACCTGAGTGAATAGGCCTTCAAACGTCCCGACCAGTCGGCGGCTACGGAAGTTATTGATTGTCCTGAAGTCAGGGATGAGCGTGCCTCCTAGCCACATGTAGATGATATTCTCCTGCCACATCTTGGCTATCTGGCGACCAGAGTAGATGTTGCTAAGATAGGCGTAGAAGATGACCTTCAGCATCGCGCGGGGTGAGTAGCTGCTGGTGCCACCACCCTTGTAGGTGCGCTCAAGAGCACTGAGATCCAAGCCTTCTACAACAGCATCAATCACCCTTGCAGGATGCTCTGCTGGTACCATGTCGGAAAGATACACAGGAAAAAGGCTTCCTTCGTTGCGATTGTAAGATTTATAGACTACCTTTGCCATAGCTTTATGTCTTTTTGTTTTATTTAAGCGCAACACAAATATAATCAAAAAGGTTGACAAAAGCAATAGCTATTCCTTTGATTATCAAAAGAATAGCTATATTTTTATGCCCGCTTTGACGGGAGGAGGGTTTCCCTTCCTCACATTCCATATCTAAACATAAAAAAGAGAGTGACCTAAGTCAATTTTGACTTTTTGGTCATCCTCCTCTTCTGTAGTAGCGGAGGCTGGACTCGAACCAACGACCTCCGGGTTATGAGCCCGACGAGCTACCGACTGCTCTTTTAGTCGCCTGCAATGAGCCTGCGGGCTTCTTCCGGGTCAAT
>JAEEGH010018185.1_pt1 | contig 14887 bp, 14 predicted proteins | sample 9134181 | NCBI WGS metagenome assembly JAEEGH01 (sample SAMN16246544, study PRJNA631951) | gut metagenome | biome: gut microbiome; feature: rumen; material: DP-attached | host: Bos | place: Iran: Karaj | collected 2018-10 | reverse complement strand
TACTTGTTAAGTTGATTGAACCGCCGTGTACCGAACGGTACGCACGGTGGTGTGAGAGGTCGGCGGTCATTGACCGCCTCCTACTCGATTGCTATGTGCAGTTTGGGGACAGCTTTTTGCACCTTGACGCATTCCCCCGTGGGTTAGTAAACTATATAAGGAAATAATTATAACTTGGGGGTTACAGTTATGTTTCATAAAATATGCAGGCGGACAGTGGCCTGTTTATGTCTTTTTACAGTTCTTTTGCTAGCGATGGGCTGTCAGGGGGTTGAAGAACCCCAGAACGAGCCTGCGTTACTTTTGGGATTCAGCCAGGTAGGATCGGAGAGCGCCTGGAGAATGGGCAATACAAGGGATATTGAGAATAAGGCTGAGGAATGCGGAATCGGCCTTATGCTTGAGAATGCCAATCAGAAGCAGGAGAACCAAATCGCAGCAATCAGGCGTTTTATCGCCTATCAGGTAGATGTTATCGCTTTTTCCCCAATTGTTGAGGAGGGGTGGGATAACGTTCTTTCAGAGGCTAAGGAAGCCGGAATTCCCGTAATATTGGTTGACAGAGATATCAGCACTTCAAAGGAAGGCCTTACAGCCTGCCTTATTGGCGCGGACTTTTATAATGAAGGAGTTATGGCAGCACAATACCTTATCAGAAAGGCGGACAGTCTGGGGCTTGAGAAGGTAAACATTGTTGAGATAACAGGAACCGAGGATTCAACGCCCATGCGTCAAAGACAGGCGGGCTTTATGGATACCATCAAAGACGATGAGAGGATGGTTATTTTAGAGAGCATTAACGGTGATTTCTTAATAAGCCGCGGAAGAGAGTGCATGAAGTACCTGATCGAGAAGTATGGCGATGAGATAGATGCAGTGTACAGCCACAACGATGAAATGACTTTAGGTGCTCTTCCCGAGATTGAAAAAGCAGGCTTTGCTCCGGGAGAGGATATGATTATCATTTCCATCGATGGCGGACAGGATGCCATTAATGTCCTTAAAGAGGGAAAGATTAACTGTGTTGTCGAGTGTACGCCCATGCTTGGAGAAGAGCTTATGGAGACAGCCAGAAAGCTTAAAGCCGGTGAGGAAGTGGAGAAGGTTATTCACCCTGAGGAACAGTATTTTTCCGATGAAATGGATTTGACGGGGCTTGCTCCCAGAGGATACTAGGCCATGGAAAAAGTTAAAAAGGAAAAAAGCATAATCGGGCAGATTAACGATATGTCCCACAAGCTTGTATTCCTGCTTGTGATTCCTATTTTCATAAGCCTGGTACTTATGCTTGTTTATGCCGCAAAATATAATAATGCCATTGCCAGAATGGAAACCATCGCAAGCCTTAAAAACGTGGTGTCAGAGGAGATTCCCGGCAGCGTCTGGAATATTGTCAGCGGACGGGACACCATAAGGGAAAGCGGAATTTATTCCACCATTCATAACGTGGAGGATACCATAGAGGCGGTAACGGCTGATACAGGGCAGGAAAACAGCCTGTCTTTGGTGATTGCCGGGCGAACCATGAAGACTCTGGAAAACTATGTTGACATGATAAGGGACAACATAGAAGCAGAGGTTCCGGTGGTTGAGAACGAGGAAATCCTTAATGAGATAAGGGACGTTTCAACCCTGGTTGACAGTATGTTAAACGAATATATTGCCGGAGAGATTGACTCCACCGGCCGAATGAGCCTGACCTTAAGACCCATTATTTTCGCAACCGCTCTGGCTGAGTGTATTATAGTAGTCCTTGCCCTTATTATAAGAAACCGGGCAATGAAGAAGACTGCCAACTTCGTAAGAGGCCCCATCGAGAGCCTTGAGCAGGTTTCAGAGAGGCTGGCGGAAGGTGCGCTGGAGGCCAGAATTCCGGCCACTGAGGTTACGGAACTTCGTAACCTGACCATTCAGGTTAACACCATGGCGGACAGACTTGAGACCATGATGAAGAAGAGCCTTCAGGACGAAAGAAACCTGAGAAAGGCAGAGCTGAGGACTCTCCAGGCTCAGATTAATCCCCACTTCCTGTATAACACTTTGGATGCCATCGTATGGAAGGCGGAAGCCGGGGAAAAAGACGAAGTTATCTCCTTAACAAGCGCTTTGAGCGACTTTTTCCGCATAAGCTTATCCTCAGGTGCAGACTGGATACCCTTAAGTCAGGAGAAGAAGCACATTGAGGGATACTTAAGAATTCAGCAGACCAGGTACAGAGATATTATGCGCTATGAGATTGATATCCCTGACGAAATCGGTCATTACTATATATTAAAGCTTCTTTTACAGCCTTTGGTTGAGAACGCCCTTTACCATGGAATCAAGGGTAAAAGAGGGGGAGGAACCATTAAAGTCAGTGCGAGACTTGAGGATGATATGCTCCTTTTCTCGGTCAGAGATACTGGCCAGGGCATGACAGAAGAACAGATTGAAAGCCTGAGGGAGCGCATGAAGAAGGGACAGCCTTCCATAAGCGAACATTCCGGAGGCTTCGGCCTTGTAAACGTCAACCTTCGAATCAGACTTTACTATAACCAGGTTGACGGTTTAATGATTACAAGCGACGCAGGCGGCACAGAGGTAAGCTTTAAGGTGCCCAGTCGTACAAGAGAAGGGATTTTGGAACATGAAAGTATTTCTGGTTGATGATGAGATTGTTGTGAGAGAGGGTATAAGAGAGTCCTTTCCCTGGGATGACAGCCCCTACACTCTGGTGGGAGAGGCTCCCGACGGCGAAATGGCAATCCCCATGATAAGAGACACCAACCCTGACATAGTTATTACAGATATAAAGATGCCCTTTATGGACGGAATCGAGCTTTGCAGGCTCTTAAGAAGCCAGCTGCCCTGGATTGGAATCATTGTCCTAAGCGGCTATGACGAGTTCGAGTACGCCCGTCAGTGCATCCAGCTTGGAGTGAGAGAGTATCTTCTAAAGCCCATAAATGCCGAGGATTTAAGGCAGGCCCTTGATAAGGTAAGCGGTCTTTTAAAGGAAGAGAGACGCACCAGAGAGCATGCGGAAAGCTTAAGGGCCCGCACAGAAAGCGACACAAGATTTCTTAGGGAAAAACTGCTGGGATCTCTTTTCTCGGAAGACGCCATGGAGGAGGACGCTGTCAGTGCCCTTGAGCAGTTAAGAACCATGGGTTATTCCGTTCATGCACCCTTCTATGTCGTTATTGATGCGGCTTTTTCCTCTGTTGACAAGGGTCAGCCCATATCTGAGGATCTGGCTTTAAGCAGCTCCGGAAGTATTTTTGCCACAAAAAGCAGAACCGGATCCAGAATTCTGGTTCTCGGGGACACAGTGGCAGATGCGGAGGAAAGAGTTTATGCCGCTGCCACATCTCTTGCCCAGGAGCTTGAGCGTGCCGGATGCGAGACCATAAGAATCGGTATCGGTGACATCGTGGATAAGCCCGGTGACATTTTCAAAAGCTTTAAGGCAGCAAGACATATAAGACATATTCTTGTGGAAAAAAATGATACGAAAGCTCTTATCTTCGGCACCCGTGAAATGGGTGACGCTCCCACGGACAAGAAGTCTTCGGCGGTTATAAGTGAGGCAAAGCTTTATATGTCCAAGAACTTTACTGACTCGAACCTCATGCTTCAGGATGTGGCCAAGGCGGTAAATATGAGCAACAGCCGTTTTTCCACGGTATTCTCCCAGCAAAACGGCCAGACCTTTACCGAGTATCTTATTTACTTACGACTTAAGAAGGCCAAGGAACTTCTTCGAACAACTGATAAGAGAAGCTCCCAGATTGCCTTTGATGTGGGCTATAATGACGCCCATTACTTCAGCTATATTTTCAAAAAGAATGTGGGAATGACACCCTCAGAATACAGGGCACAGAATTCCTGACAAAATAAAAATTAACCTGAATAAAATAATTCTTAACCTTCTCAAAAAAGTCAATATAATTTTGAACTTTGTCAAAATGAATATTGATTTACTGATAAAAGCAAACTCTGTAACATGTTATCTGTAAGCGGTCAATAGTGACCAAAGATTAAAAGGAGGAGCTTTTATATGAGAAGGTTTTCTAAAGTAGTAGCATTAGCATTGGTACTCGTTATGGCGCTTTCACTTTGCGCATGTGGTGCCGGGGGCAAAAAGGCGGGCGGAAAGATTACAGTTGGTGTAGTTAACAATCCCCCTTCAGAGTCAGGTTATCGTGAAGCCAACGTTAAGGACATGGAGTCAGTGTTCTCAGAGGCTAACGGATACGAGCTTAAAGCTTTCTACAGCATAAAGAATGATGAGCAGCTTCAGGCAGCTCAGGGCTTCATCACAGAAGGTGTTGATTATCTCCTTATTTCAGCAGCTGAGACAACAGGCTGGGACGAAGTTCTTAAGAAAGCAAAAGAAGCAGGTATTAAGGTTTACCTCTTCGACCGTATGATCGACGTTGACCAGAGCCTTTACGAGGCAGCAGTTGTTTCCGACATGGCTAAGGAAGGTGAGACAGCAGTTAACTGGCTTCTTGACCAGAAACTTCCTGAGTACAATGTAATCCACATTCAGGGTGCTATGGGTTCTGACGCACAGATCGGCCGTACAGGCGCTCTTGATGCTCAGTTCGCAGCAGGCACAATGAAGAAGGTTGTTCAGCAGACAGCTACATGGGACGAGGCAGAAGCTAAGAAGATTGTTGAGTCAGTTATCAACAGCGGTGAAGACTTTAACGTAATCTACGCTGAGAATGATGGTATGGCTAAGGGCGCTGTTGCAGCACTTGACGAAGCCGGCATTACTCACGGTGTTGACGGTAAGGTTGTTGTTATGGGATTTGACTGCAACAAGTGGGCTTTAAGAGAGCTTCTTGCTAAGGCATGGAACTACGATGGACAGTGTTCACCTTTCCAGGCTCAGATCATCAGCGATTTGATTAAGAGCGGCAACGCACCTTCATCCAAGATCATCATCAACGAGGAGAAGGGCTTTGATGCAACCACACTTACTCAGAGCGATATCGATACCTACGGTTTGGGTGAATAATCCTTTAGATTGATCTAATGGCGCAGCCCGGTTGAATACAAATCGACTTGGCTGCGCTTTTTGCTAAGTGAATTCCGCAAAAGGAATTCTAATCAGACGAGGAGGTAACAGTATGCAGGATGAATGCTTACTGAAACTGCGTGGAATTGAAAAGAGTTTCCCGGGTGTGAGAGCATTGCACAATGTGGATTTTACCTTGAGAAAAGGTGAGATTCATGCTCTCATGGGCGAGAACGGCGCAGGCAAATCTACCCTGATTAAGATTCTTACCGGCGTATATCAGATGGATGCGGGCAGCATTACCATTGAGGGGGAGAGTGTAAATATCCACTCGCCGCAGGATGCGCAGAATAAGGGAATCAGTACAGTTTATCAGGAAATAACCCTTTGCCCCAATCTGACGGTTGCAGAGAATATGTATATCGGCAGAGAGAAGAGCAGTTGGGTAAAACAAAAAGAGTATGAGACCAAGGCAGATGAGATTCTAAAGAGCCTTGGAATACCCGCAAGAAGCAGTCAGCAGCTCGGAAGCTGCTCATTGGCGGTTCAGCAGATGGTTGCCATCGCCAGAGCAGTGGATATGAACTGTAAGGTTCTGATTCTTGACGAGCCCACTTCATCTCTTGATGACAAAGAGGTTAACATGCTCTTTAGTCTTATGAGAGATTTGAAGTCAAAGGGCGTAGGAATTATATTTGTTACCCATTTCTTAGAGCAGGTTTATGAGGTCAGCGACAGAATTACCGTATTGAGAAACGGTGAGTTTGTTGGTGAATATCTTACCAAAGAGCTTCCCCAGGTACAGCTTGTTGCCAAGATGATGGGTAAGGAACTGGATGAATTAAACAGTCTTTCAGATGCCGAAGACCGTGAGGAAGGTGTGGGCGAAGTACTTTATGAGGCTGAGGGCCTTTCAAGTACAGAAACCAATCCCTTCGACTTCAAAATCAGAAGAGGAGAAGTTAACGGTTTTACCGGGTTATTGGGATCGGGCCGAAGCGAGAGCGTAAGGGCAATATTCGGTGCCGACAAGGTCAATTCCGGCAAAGTCAAAATCAACGGCAAACCTGTTAAGATTACAAAACCCATTGATGCCATGAAAAACGGTATCGGCTATCTGGCAGAGGACCGCAAGCGCGACGGCATCATTCCGGATTTAAGTGTTAGAGAGAATATTATCCTGGCATTACAGGTTATGAACGGCTTCTTTAAGCCTATAAGCCGCAGCGAGTCAGAGGCTTTTGCGGACGAGTATATTAAGGCACTGAACATCAAGACAGCCAGCGCGGAGACCCCTGTTGGATCTTTAAGCGGCGGTAATCAGCAGAAGGTTATCCTTGCCAGATGGCTTCTCACCCATCCTGATTATCTGATTCTCGATGAGCCTACCCGTGGTATTGACGTAGGTACCAAGCTTGAGATTCAGAAGCTTGTTTTAAAACTTGCCAAGGAAGATGTGAGCGTAACCTTTATTTCTTCCGAAGTGGAAGAGATGCTTCGAACCTGCTCACGCCTTATTGTTATGCGCGACAGACACATTGTCGGAGAACTTAAGGGCGCGGACCTTAATCAGGCCCAGGTTATGAAAACTATAGCGGGAGGTGAGGCATAATCATGAAGGAAAATAAGAAGAGATTCCTTAAGGGCGGACTGGGACAGCTTACGATTCCAGTTATTGCGGTTGCTCTTTTGGTGATTTTTAACCTCATTAGAGATCCCGGATTTTTCAGTATCAGTATTACCCACAACAATTACGGTAACGCAGTTCTTGCGGGTAACCTTATAAGTATCATCAACGGCGCCAGCGAGCTTGCCATTCTTGCAATCGGCATGACTCTCGTTACGGCGGCAACAAAAGGACAGGATATCAGTGTGGGTGCGGCAGCAGCCATTGCCGGAAGTGTGTTTGTTAAGGTCCTGAAGTCTGCATCGTCTATATCGGTGGGAACCGTGATTCTTGCGTTCCTCTGTGCTGCCGTTGTGGCGATGCTCTTTGGTGCCTTCAACGGAACACTGGTTGCGGTATTTGGCATTCAGCCAATGATTGCCACATTGATTCTCTATACCTGCGGACGTTCCATCGCCTACTGGATTAACGGCGGTGCAACTCCCACAGTGGAGAGCCCCATTATTTCCGCAATCGGAAGCTTTGCGCCGGGAATTCCCATTCCCATGCCGGTTATCATCGTCATAGTTGTAACCATATTGTTTAAGCTTTTGTTCCACTTCACATCTCTTGAAATCCTCACTCAGTCGGTTGGTATCAACCAGAGTGCAGCGAGATTAAACGGTATCAACACAACTTTCATTAAGCTGTTATCATTTATTCTCCTTGGAGTCTGCGTTGCGGTTTCGGGATGTATCGGAGTAAGCAGACTTGGACTTATTAACCACGAGACTTTGCTTCTTGATGTGGAGATGGATGCCATCCTGGCAGTTGCCATTGGCGGAAACAGTCTTGGAGGCGGTAAGTTTAAGATCAGCGGAAGTATTATCGGTGCTTATGTAATTCAGATGTTAACCATCACTCTTTATGCAATGAAGGTTTCATCCACCGATGTTAAAGCCTACAAGGCAATCGTCATTGTTCTTCTGGTTGTTATCGGTTCACCGGTTGTTAAACAGCGTTTCCAGAAGTTCATGGGAAACCTTAAAAAAGGCAAATCTGAGACGAAGGGGGTGGAAGGCGCATGAAATTCTTTAAGAACAAAAGAAAAGAACCTTTGACAGACACCCAGCTTCTCATGACCATTACCATCTGCATATTCGTTGCAATGTATTTATTGGCAATGCTTCTTTTGCAGGGCGGATTCTTACATGCACAGCAGATATTTGACCTGTTAAATGATAACGCAAGTCTGATTATTGTTTCCTGCGGCCTGACCATAGTAATGATCGGAGGCGGCATCGATATCAGTGTAGGAGCGGTTACCTCCCTTGTAACCATGAGTTCAATCCTATACTTAAACGGCGGAGGAAATGTGTTTATGTCAGTTCTTCTGTCCCTTGGAATCGGGCTTGCCTTCGGTCTTGTACATGGATTCTTAATCAGCTACCTTGAGATTCAGCCCTTTATCGTAACTCTTGCCGGAATGTTCTTTGCAAGAGGTATGACAACAATCCTCTCAGTTAACCCTCAGAAGATTGATAATGAAGCTTTCAATGCAGTAAGAGAATCCAAGATTGAAATTCCCTGGCTTGGTTATGTGGCCAAGAACGGAAACCTTGTTCCCGCAAGAATGGAGCTTGGTGTTGTAATTGCTCTTGTATGTGTGGCTCTTGTATTTGTGCTTTTGAAGTTTTTAAAGCCCGGACGTAACCTCTATGCAATGGGCGGAAACCAGACAAGTGCTCTTATGCTTGGAATCAATGTAAAGAGAACTCGCTTTATGAGTTACATCATAAGCGGCTTCTTAAGCGGAATTTCAGGATTCGTCCTCATGCTTCACACCGGAGCCGGAAACGCCACCAACGCAGCAGGAATGGAAATGAACGCCATCGCTTCATCAATCATCGGCGGAACCCTTCTTACAGGTGGTGTAGGTAACGTAATCGGAACCTTCTTCGGAACCCTTACACTTACTACAATCAAGAAAATCGTTGTATCCAGCGGCCTTAAAGATCCCTGGTGGCAGAGTATCACCACCGGCGGCATGCTTTGCTTTTTCATCCTTCTTCAAAGTATCGTTTTGAGCCGCAGAAATAAGAAATAACCCATTATTCAGGAAGGCACCGGGGGCCGTTGGCCCCCGGTGCCTTTTTGACGCTGCTATGGATGAGCAATTTTTAGGGTTTTGTACCCAGGCGGAGGGCGTATCACTTGATTTAGGTACAAGAAAATCAAATCGAACTTACTATTTCTTGGGAAAATGTACCTAAATCAGGTGAGCAAGAGAGTTTTAGGTACAGTTTTAAAGCGGACTGAAGCCAAATTCGCTTGGTTTTCCTCAAAAAGTGTACCCAGGTGTAGGCCTGAATTGGGGTTTTAGGTACAAAAAGCAAAAAACGGGATGCATTGTGATATACTAGCTGTATGGAAAAAAATAACAGCAAACAAACGAAATCGGCTTGCCCGGTGGTGGGACAGTGCGGGGGATGCACCCTTCTTGATGTTCCATACGACAAGCAGCTTGAAAACAAAAAGAAATATTTGAATAAACTCCTTGGCAGTTACTGTAAGGTTGATGAAGTCATAGGCATGAAGAATCCGTTCCACTACAGGAACAAGGTTCATGCCGTTTTTGGCATGAGCAGGAAAAAGCCTGTCTGCGGTATCTACAAAGCAGGCTCCCATGACATAATCCCCGTAAACAACTGTCTTATCGAGAACGAGAAGGCGTCCGCAATCATCAAGACCATCGCAAAGCTTTGCCCTTCTTTCAAGATAAGAAACTATGACGAGGATACCGGCTACGGGCTCCTTCGTCATGTTCTTATAAGAGTGGGTCATAACAGCGGCGAAATAATGGTCACTCTGGTCATTGTATCTCCTGTTTTCCCATCCAAGAACAACTTTGTGAAAGCTCTTACCAAGGAGCACCCGGAGATTACAACCATTGTCCTTAACATAAATGACCGCAGAACCAGCATGATTCTTGGTGACAGAGAGCAGGTTATTTTCGGCAAGGGCTATATCGTTGACAGCCTTTGTGGTAAAACCTTCAAAATCTCATCTAAGTCCTTCTACCAGGTTAACTCCACCCAGACAGAGGTGCTGTATAACAAAGCCATGGAGTTTGCCGGGCTCACGGGCAAGGAAAAGGTGCTTGATGCATATTGTGGCACAGGAACCATCGGCCTTATTGCTTCCGATAAGGCAAAAGAGGTAATTGGCGTGGAATCCAACAAAGATGCCGTCAAGGATGCTATTAATAATGCTAAGCATAATGGCGTAAAGAATGCCAGATTCATTGCTGCAGATGCCGGTAAATTTATGGTTGATGCTTCTGCTAAGGGAGAAAAGTTTGATCTTGTATTCATGGACCCGCCAAGAGCCGGTTCAGATGAGGCCTTCCTTTCTTCCCTTGAGAAACTTGCTCCAAAGAAAATTGTTTATGTCTCCTGTAACCCTGAAACTTTGGCCAGAGACCTGAAGCACCTGACAAAGAACGGCTACAGGGTAATAAAGGCTGTGGGCGTTGACATGTTTTCGCAAACAGAGCATGTTGAGACGGTAGTTTTGTTGAGCAAAAATTATTCGAAGCCCAAGGATTATATTCAAATAGGCATCGATGCAGAGGATTACTACAGGATAAAGGACGCTGAGCGAGAATGACGGGAAAAGAGAGTGAGATCTTTAGTAAAGAATATGGAAATAAGAACAAAACGATTGATACTGCGACCAATTCGTATAGGGGATGAAAAAGAGATCCATGAATATGCCGGTGATAAAGATATTACCATGATGTTTTGGCTGCCGAATGACACTTTTGAAGAAACTGTCGATTTTGTCAAAAAGAACGCAGAAGAATGGAATTCGGAAGACCAGACGAACTTTGAATTCGTGATAATTTTGGACGGAAAGATCATCGGGGGATGTGACTGTGACCTCGGACACAGTGAAGACAGATCATACGCCACTCTAGGATGGATCATTAATAAGAAATACAGAAAGCAGGGATATGCTTCGGAGGCTGCCTCTGCGGTTCTGAGATTTGCTTTTGAAAATCTGGGAATAGATAAGGTATATGCGCAGTGTGACATCAATAATCCGGCTTCATTCGCGGTGATGCGCAAGATCGGGATGAAGTGTATCAATGATAAAGGTACCCGTACATACCCGAAAACCGGAGAAACATCGGGAGAATATACCTGTTTGATCACTCGTGATGAGTGGGAGACCGAAGCAGAGAAATAAGATTCGGACCATCGGGCGGGTTTGGTGTCCGGCCGATTCTAATAGGGAGAAAAAATGGAAGACTTTTTTTTTAATGTAGGATACACATATATTGAATTGAGAGAAAAACCCGAATTGATCGATATGGCGGCAGACTGGTTTCATAAAAAGTGGGGTGTGCCAAAGGAAGCATATCTGGAATGTATGACAGCTTATCTTGATGGGAAAACGGAAAACGGATGGTATCTGTGTATGCTCGGAGATCAGATCGTGGGAGGCCTGGGAGTAATAGACAATGATTTTCACGACAGAAAGGATCTGAGCCCCAATGTATGTGCTGTATATACAGAGGAAGCTCATCGCGGGCAGGGGATAGCCGGAAAACTTCTTGATATTGTTGTGAACGATATGAAGGATAAGGGTGTTTCACCTATTTATCTCGTAACCGATCATACCGGTTTTTATGAGCGCTACGGATGGGAGTTTTTCTGCATGGCTCAGGGTGATGATGAACCCGAGCAGACGAGATTGTATATTCATAGATAGGTGACAGGGATGCGTCAGATCGTCAAGGCCTTTATCGTACAGGCTTTTGCCAAGGAAAGGATAGAAAAATGGCTAAACAGAATATTTTTGACAATGAGACGTTCTTTGAGGGGTACAAGGCTATAAGGGACAGGGAAGGTGAGCGCGAGTCTGAGTGGTTTGTTGAGGGAATAAAGAAATATCATCGCATGTTCTCGACCATCGTTAATACCTTGACTGAGAATGGTTTTATTATAGAAAAGATGATAGAGCCTATTCCTACAGATGAGATTTTAGAGAGGTTTCCTGAACAGGAGGATCTTTTCCATAAGCCGGATTTTCTTTTGGTCAAGGCGAAAAAATAATATATATCATAGATTTTATATATGAAACGTTGCTACGAACTGGCAATCAGTGCCGGAAATAAGGGCTATGATACTTTTGGCGCAGTTCTTGTTCATAAATGCGCAAACAAGTATTGAGATGACGTTCAAAGAATCTTATGATTCTAACCATGCAGTGATCTATAAATCTGGGAGAGTAATCGGAAAGAATCGGATGATTTTTCTTGCCCACGTAACAGAACGTCGAGACGGTAGTATTGCTGTCACGGGTAGAGGTCGATGAAGACAGATGATTATATTTTAAGTTAAACGAATAAAGTATTTAGGAATATAGGTACTCTTGTGAAAAAAACATACATGTATTTAATCATTGCGTTTTCAATCACATATTTTTTCTGGGGATTTGATGCCGTTCTAAGCCGAATGGGATTATACGAACATCCTTCATACAATATCGGAATTGTTTTTTATATCCTTGCAGCTTGTTCGCCTGCGATTGCAGCATATATAGTGCTTCAAAGGGAACCCGATAAAAGAGGACTGCGCTATTTTCTCAGATCCGCTGTAAGATTTGCTCAACCGCTTGTTGAGCTCCTGTTAATTGTATTTTTCTTGTCCATTCGCTTTGGAGTACCGTTTTTATTCGGAGATGGAAGAATAACCGGTAACTGGTGGCAGGTGATCTTGTTTATCCCAATCATGTTTTTGTTTGGTGGGCTTGAAGAGATTGGATGGAGAGGATACCTTCAGCCCATATTGGATAAAAGATTTGGTCCAGTAATTGCAACCCTGATCAATTGCGCAATATGGACAGTGTGGCATTTGCCGCTTTGTTTTATCAAAGGTACATATCAGTATTCAGGAAGTTATTTATGGTTTGTTGTTTCTCTAATCGGCTCGGCTTTTTCGCTTGCGGCAATATTCAGAGTGCATGGAAGCATAATGTCATGTATCCTCTTTCACGCTGCGGGTAATGCTATTGTGAGCTATGGTATATCCGGTAGTGAAGGAATAGGAATGGCAGTTTCAACCTGTATTCAGGTTTTAGTTTCGATTGGAGTGTTTATATTATATAGAAAGAATAAAGCTTCTCTTTTCATGACTGATAGAACATAATATGCTGAATAAATCAGACTAAGGTCTCTGAGAAATCAGAGGCCTTTTTGCGTGCTATAATAAATTCAAAGGACTAGAAAGCTGGACTTTACAATGGCACTTGTAGACTCACTCAAAGATAAGATATTGAAGTTAGGATCAAAGCAGAAACTGGGTGCCATAATCAAGTACACAGATAATCCCAACCCGGAAGTACGAATGACGGTAGCTATAGCATTGGGAATGATACCATCTTACGATTCCGGAATGGCTTTGATTCCTCTATTGCGTGATTCTAATCCGATGGTAAGGGCGTCAGCAGCCGAAGCAGCCGCTGATATTCATGCCAAGGTATGTGAGGAATATGTGAAGAAGCTTGCTTTTGCAGACGATGATCCTAATGTAAGGCAGATTGCCAAGAAAGCTTTTGAAAAGCTTAAAGACAGCGTAGTTTAATTGTTCTCCAATGGAGACGAATTAACTTCGGGCCCATTGGGCGCGAAGTTAGGATTTATTCTTCCAGCGGGTATATTTCTGCTTAATTATCTTCAGATCCTCTGATAAAGGTGTTCTAGGATAAATGCGAGCCTCGAAAAAGGCCTTCTGTATCCTGGCAATAACAGCATCTTCAGGTAATTTTGGTGGCAAACAAATATAAGTAATACCCTTAATCTTGCATATGTATTCTTTGATAGATGCCTCTCTTTCATAGCCACATACATCAATAGCCAGTGAGATTTCAGGTATCAGAGCCGCAATTGGCAGTCCTGCAGGTTCCTCAGAGTCAGTTATTACCCTTAATTCATGTTGCCCGGCATAGTAGATTGCTGCTAGTTGTGGTAGAAGGTACGCACATTCTGAATCTATTTTTGACTGCGCCAAGCGCTGTTCACGCAAAGCTTTGAGTCTTTTAGCTATACAAAAAGGGCAGATTCGGCCGTTTACTTTGGCATAAACGACGGCCTGATAGTCATTTCCGCACCTTTTGCAATGCCACCAGACATTGGAACGGTTCTTATAAGTAATTGCTTCGGGAGAGAGGTTCGTATTCTTATCGGACCACTCTGCCATCAACGCGGCATGGGTTGTAGCAAGGTCATTATATCCTTTCCATACCCGTTGTCCGGCACAATATGGACAGCCATGGCCTTCTGTACGATCGGCTACGCGAGCTTTCCACTCATGTCCATTCTCACAGACCCAAAGAACAGCTTTATTTGACGATGGAGAGACTTCTGAGGGGCTTGATTCATTCCTGGGAGACCAGGTCTTGGAAATATCAGGAAAGAGCGTCTGAAGGTCGTTATAGCCTTTTAGGACAGCTCTGTGCTCACAATAGGGGCATCCAGATCCTAAGAGAGCCCTGTTTTTAACAGTAGCCTTCCATGTGTGACCCTTCTCGCAGGTCCACCATACCTTCTTATGAGATCCGCTGGAGACATCTGAAGGAGAGATTTCATTACTTGTGCCCCACTGGGGCACAAGTTCAGGGTGCTCTTCATCAAGAGTTTTTCTTCTCATAGCGGAAGATCGTCGATGCACATATAGTAAACACCAACTCGCTTGAATTGCTCCTTCTCACTAAACATGACCTTCTCAACCTTATAAAGGTTTCTCATGAACCTGTTCAGAAGAATAGCCAGAGTGCCGCCCCAAATAACGATAGTATCCATAGCGTAAGAATAATGGATACGGTCGACATAATCCAATGTGCGATTTTATTAGGAAAAAGATGTAAGGTAAACGAAGAAACTCTAAATCGTGTTTTGAGAGGAAGACCATCTGCAAATGTACGATTTTACAGGCTCTGCACAAAATCTTGCATCAAAAGATGTAAGTTAGAGGTAAGTTAGATGTAAACAGCCCATTTAGAGGTAAATCCAAATGGGCTGAAATGCTTTATTTTATTGGGTTTGCAGGTTTTGCAAAAACAAAACGTTACGTCGTGGGGCGCATCGTCGGGAACAACAGCACGTCCCTGATGCTCGGACTGTCAGTAAGCAACATTACGAGACGGTCAATGCCGTAGCCGATACCACCCGTAGGAGGCATACCGAGCTCTAACGCGTTGAGGAAGTC
>JAEEGH010018175.1_pt1 | contig 14894 bp, 12 predicted proteins | sample 9134181 | NCBI WGS metagenome assembly JAEEGH01 (sample SAMN16246544, study PRJNA631951) | gut metagenome | biome: gut microbiome; feature: rumen; material: DP-attached | host: Bos | place: Iran: Karaj | collected 2018-10 | reverse complement strand
GCGCCGGTAACATTATCGTACATCTTCAACCCGGAGATATCTCCCGGCATAACATCGGGGGTAAACTTGACGCGTCTGTAATCCATTGACACGGCTTATGCAAAAGCCATAGCCATAGTAGTCTTGCCTACACCGGGGATATCTTCAAGGAGTACATGGCCTTTTGCGAGGATGGCTGCAAGGACCATCCTGATAATATTGTCTTTGCCGTGTATTACCTTTCTGACTTCATCAATTACCTGCTCTGTTTTAGCGCTCATATAAGCCTCCGTATACTCTTTACTGATAGGGTTTATTTTATCATAGGTACAGGATTAAATACAATTGAACACGGTTTGGAATTGTGGTAAAATTTTTTAAGATTGTGCATAGTGTAAGCATTATGTTAAAAAATCTGTTTTTGGATGGTATTCATTATGAAGAGCGTTTCTTCAAATAATGAGAATGTAAAAGATAAACAGAAAACATTTTTAAGAATCCTAATGATGGGCGGAGCAATTGTAGTGCTCTGTCTTTTGGTGTGCTTTTTGCTCGTCATGACGCTTAAGGGCGCATACAATAACGAGACCATGGCTAATTACCATGAGCATCATATGAGCGCGGCCGATATTCTTAAGGAAAAGCTGGCCGGGTATTCAAAGAGTGCTGAACATTTGGCAAAAGAATTTGAAGCAGAAGATTTTGCCATCGGAGGAACAGCGTTCTACGAGTTCCTTGATGCCGGAATGGATTCCCAGTATGTAAAGCTTGCTTATTACGATGAGTTCGGCAATCTTTATATGGATGACGGCAAATATACTTATGACTCAGCAGATGATTATACGAGAAATATAATTAATGTATTAAAGAAAGCTGATGGTAATACATCTGCAATAGATAAATTTTACGAATCCGAAAGCGATGGAAAGCAGCTCCTTGTTGCTGTGCCTGCTTTTGAAGGATACGTAGTTCTTATAGAGGATATATCTACATTCCTCTATACCCAGGCTCTTGAGTACCAGACCAGAATTGGCCAGATGTTTATCACAGACAAGGATATGAATGTCCTCGGATACAGCTATAATGCTGAGATTATAGATACCGGTAACAGCTTTACCATGAGCGTTCTTCAATATTCTGATGGTCGTCAGGAGACGAAGCGTTCTATCCAGACCATGAAGAATGATCTTTCTGAAGGCAGAGAGGGATACATCACGGTTTCAATTGGAAACAATACAAACATTCAGATTTCGTACTGTAATCTTATTCCATCACAGAATGTATATTTCATTACATGCTTTAACAAGAATCTGACAGACTATAAGATAAGACCACTCCTTGTAAGGAGTATGCTTTCATGCCTGTTTATCATGTTTGTCATGCTGATTATTATCGTTTATGTATGGGCAATATCAAAGAAAGCAAATCTTACAGTTGAGAAGCTTGCTTATGAGGATCCGATTACACACGGTCATAACATCAACTACTTCAAAGAGTTTGCTGTAAAGGTACTCTCTGCATCCAAGGAGACGCCTTTTGTAATACTTCGTTTCGATATTGCAAACTTCCGCTATTTCAATGAGGCTTACGGTCACGTGAGAGCCGATGAAGTCCTCGTATCATGTATTAAGAATTTTGAGGAAGTATTTTCCGAGAGGGAGCTTTGCGTGCGTATTACAGCCGATCAGTTCCTTGCTCTCGTGCTCAATGACAATACGGTAGATGCCAAGATTGACAAGTTCAGGGAACTCGTCAATGCAGATGCCAGAGGCAGGGGTATCAAGTATCCTGTCAAGTTCAAGACAGGTGTATATCAGGTTAAAAAGACAGATACTGATATCGATGTTATGATTGACCACGCCAATGTGGCCAGAAAGACACTTAAGGCAAAGCAGAATCAGTACAGGGCTACATATTCCGATAATATCGTCACTGACATGCGCAAGGCTGACAAGATGGAGTCAGAGATGCAGGCTGCATTTGCAAATGGTGAATTCCATGTTTTTTACCAGCCAAAGTGGGATGTGGTGAGCAACCATGTAGCAGGAGCGGAGGCTCTCGTAAGATGGAACAGAAAAGATGGTAACGTCATACTTCCCGAGGAGTTTATTCCTATCTTTGAGCAGAATGGATTCGTGGAAATTCTCGATTTCTTCACTCTTGAGGAAGTCTGCAGACAGATCAGAAGCCTCTTTGATGAGGGCAAGACAACATATCCCATATCGGTTAACCAGTCCAAGGTACTTCTTCACAACCCTGATTATGTGGTAAATGTTCAGAAGATTTTAAAGAAATACAATATACCTGAGGGCGTTATTGAAATAGAGATTAATGAGGATGTATTCCAGGATGACAAGGATGCAATGTTCAAGGTTCTTAATGAGCTTAAGAAATGCGGTGTCAGAATACTTCTTGATGACTTTGGAGCATCAAACTCATCACTCTCAATACTTAAGGGAGCACCATTTGATATTATCAAGATTGGTTGTGAATTCTTTGGCGAGTCGGTTTCAGATAAGCAGAACATGTGGATACTTCAGAAGGTTATAGAGATGATAAACGGTCTCGGTCTCGAGCTTGTATGCGAGGGTGTTGAGAGCAGTGAGCAGGCAGTGCTCCTTAAGAACCTCGGTTGTCGTCTTGTTCAGGGCTTCTTCTATTCAAGACCTGTTCCGGGCGATGAGTATGTACAGTTATTCTGTGAGAAATATCAGGCATAAGTCATGGCCGGAAATATAGTACGAAATTATCAAAAAGAACTGGATGAGATTACGGCTCATCTTTCGGAATCAGGAAAAAGAAAGTTGCTGCTGCACAGCTGTTGCGCTCCGTGCAGCAGTTATTGTCTGGAATATCTGTCGGAATACTTTGATATAACGGTATTTTATTTTAATCCCAATATCACTGACAAAAATGAATTTGACAAAAGAGCTGCTGAGCAGGAGAGACTGGTTAAGACGGTAAATCTTGACTGGCGTGACAGAATATTCGAAAATATAAAATTCGTTCGGGGCGATTATGAGCCGGCAAGATTTCTTGAGATATCAAGAGGCCTTGAGAAAGTACCGGAAGGTGGAGAGAGATGCAGGAAATGTTTCGAGCTGCGTCTGGAAGAAGCTGCTAAATATGCAAAAGAGAACGGCTTTGATTATTTTACGACAACACTTACGATAAGTCCTCTTAAGAATGCCCATGTATTAAACGAAGTCGGCGAAATCATGGGGGAGAAATACGGCATATCTTTCCTGCCGTCGGATTTTAAGAAAAAAAACGGATATAAGAGATCCACGGAGCTCTCAAAGCAGTATGACCTCTACAGGCAGGACTACTGTGGATGTGCTTTTTCAAAAGCAGAGAGAATGGCTCAGATTAAAGATAATAATAAATGATTGGAGAATAAATTTATGAAGATGATGATTGATGTCATCTCCGAAGAGATGATGAAAGCATTCGGCGCAGCCGGATATGATGAGAGTCTTGGAAGGGTAACTGTAAGTAACCGTCCTGACCTCTGCGAATATCAGTGCAACGGAGCCATGGCAGGAGCAAAGCTTTACAAGAAAGCACCCCTTGTGATTGCAGGCGAAGTAGCGAAAACTCTTGAAGGGTCAAAAATATTTTCGGCAGTTGAGGCAGTTGCTCCCGGATTTCTGAATCTTAAGCTTTCAGAGGAATTCCTTGCAGGATTTGTAAACGGAATGATGTCCGAAGAGAAATTCGGCGTGGAGAATCCTGAGGGAGAAGACAAGAAAACAATCATTATCGATTACGGCGGTCCCAATGTTGCGAAGCCTCTTCATGTAGGTCATCTTCGTCCGGCCATTATCGGAGAGAGTATAAAGAGAATCTGCAGATATGCAGGTCATGAGGTAATAGGTGATGTGCATCTTGGTGACTGGGGACTTCCCATGGGCCAGATTATCACGGAGCTTGCGGTGAGAAAGCCGGATCTCGTTTATTTTGATGAGTCATTTGAGGGAGAGTATCCCGAGGAGGCACCTTTTACAATCTCTGAGCTTGAGGAGATTTATCCCTTTGCCAGTGGTAAATGCAAGCAGGACGAGGAGTACAAGGCAAAAGCATTAAAGGCTACAGCAGAGCTCCAGAAGGGCAGAAGAGGATACAGAGCATTATGGAAACATATTCTGGACGTATCAGTAAATGACCTTAAGAAAAACTATGAGAAGCTTGATGTCCGTTTTGATTTATGGAAAGGTGAGTCTGACTGTGATCCCTATATTCCGGACATGGTTGATAAGATGAAGAAGGACGGCTATGCATATATCAGTGACGGCGCCCTTGTAGTTGATGTAAAAGAGGAGACAGACAAGAAAGAGATGCCTCCCTGCATGATACTTAAGTCAGACGGTGCAGCGAACTACGAGACAACTGACCTTGCTACAATCGTAATGCGTGAGCAGGATTACAAGCCTGACAGTATAGTTTATGTCGTTGACAAGAGGCAGCAGCTCCATTTTGAGCAGGTATTCAGATGCGCCAGAAAGACAAAACTTGTTAATGAGAATACATCCCTTAAGTTCCTTGGATTTGGTACAGTTAATGGTAAAGATGGCCATGCGTTCAAGACAAGAGATGGTGGCGTCTTAAGGCTTGAATATCTTATCAATGAAATCAATGACAAGATGCTTGAGAAGATTCTTTCTGGTCGTGAGATGAGTAAGGAAGAGGCTGAGGCAATTTCAAAGGTTGTTGCCCTGTCAGCTCTTAAGTACGGCGACCTGTCCAATCAGGCTTCTAAGAATTACATCTTTGATATTGATAAGTTCATATCATTCGAAGGTGATACAGGCCCATATCTTCTTTATACAGTAGTCAGAATCAAGTCAATTCTTGCCAAGGCTAAAGAAGAAGGACTTGAGGCAGATACAAAGAATATCATAGAGCCAACAGATGCAAGTTCCAAGAATCTTCTTAAGACATTACTTACATTCAACTCAGTGGTTGAGAATGCATATGATGAACTTGCACCACACAAAATCTGCGCATACCTTTATGATATGGCTAATGCTTTCAACAGTTTCTATCATGAGAATAATATTATGAAACAGGAAGATCCGGCTATTAAGGCAAGCTTCCTTGGAATGCTTAAACTTACACTGGAAATGGCAAATGCATCAATGGATATGCTGGGATTCAGTGCACCAGAGAAAATGTAAGAAACTTTCTATTGACAGAAACTATAAATTCAGTTATATTATTAAGGCAGTTGTTTTTTAGATGCGGGATCTTAGCTCAGCTGGGAGAGCATCTGCCTTACAAGCAGGGGGTCACAGGTTCGAGCCCTGTAGGTCCCATCTAATTACTAACTTAATAATATATGGCGAGATAGCTCAGTTGGCTAGAGCACACGGTTCATACCCGTGGTGTCGAGGGTTCGAATCCCCCTCTCGCTACGACAGAAAAAAGAATCCAAACGGATTCTTTTTTTTGTCGTCTTGAATATGTAGGATTCGATTCGAACCGTAAGACACCACGGGTGTGGTGTCGAGGGGCGAGCACGCCCCAGTGGGGCGTTGTTTGCGAGTGGACCGAGTCGAAGACGAGACCGAATCCCCCTCTTGCATACAAACAGGGCGGCTCCCAGAGGGGGCTGTCCTGTTTTATCAGATGTGAGAGTCAACTTTATGAAAAATGAATCCATTCTGTTACGTCTTGTGGCCGCACGCGGCGTAGTAGCGAGAGGGGGATTCAGCGAGCACGCCAATCTTTATTTACTACATAATAATTATTGGTTATAATGTAACTTATTGAGAAGGAAGTACTGATGAAGACTAAAGAAAAGAAGAATATAAATAAATTATATGACGCCATTCCAATTATTATCCTTGGTATCATTTTTATCTTTTTCACTCAGGTAACACACAAACTTACAACTGATGGTAATCTAATCTGGTCGTTAGGTTATGTATTAAAAACAGGAGTTATTTCTCTTTTTGGCGGCGTTGCTCTTGGTGATGTTCTTTATGAGCTACAAGTTTTTCTTAAAGAGAAGATATCATTTAAAGAAGGTACAACGAAAAATGCCATAAAGATGTTTTTTATATCGGCTGTAGTGCTTATAATTGTTTTTACTGTCTATTTTCTTGCATTTTATCCTGGAATTCTGGCCTATGATTCATATGCCCAAATTGGACAGGTTATGGAAAATAACTTTAGTGATCATCATCCATTAATCAATACACTGTTTATTAAACTTGCATTTGTTATTTCTAATTCTATTAAAGCAGAACCTAATACAGGGGCTGCAATCTATATTTGTGCCCAGGGGTTATTAATTAACTTAGTGTTTTCATATGGAATTGCTCTTTGCGCCAAAAGAATGGGAAATCTTTATTCCATTATTATTCTTGCGCTGTTGGCTATTTTCCCTTTTAACTGGTTTATGGCCATCAGTATGACAAAGGATGTTCCTTTTTCAGCATTCTTTTTGCTTTTAGTTCTGGCAATTTCAGAGTTTTTTAAATTAGATATAAAAGATAAATCATCGTATCTTACTTTATGCCTGATTGGTTTAGGTGCTTTAGGGTGTGTGCTTAACAGAAATAATGGAGTATATGCTTTAGCATTTGCGGTTTTGGTTTCAGTGATTTGGACAGTTGGTTACCTGATATATAAAAAAGTAAAAAAGGAATCAGGCATCAATCTGGTAAAAAAATATGCATATCTGATTGCTGTTGTGATGGTTTCCATCATTATAGGAATGGCTATTACAAAAATAGCATTTGTTAAGCTTAATGCCATACAGGGCGACAGGCGGGAAATGCTAAGCGTGCCTATTCAGCAGCTGGCCAGAACATATATGTATCATGGTGGAAGTGGTACATATCCTGAAGATGATAATTCTCTTGATGAAGAATCCAGGCAGGTAATAAGTGAATTTATTTTAAATGACGGAGTATTGCTGTACGACCCGTACATATCTGATCCTGTAAAGAGAAATACAAATACCTGGTATGTTGTTAACAGAACAGATAAATTTGCATCTACATATATCAGACTATTTTGTAAATATCCTGGGGATTATATCAATGCTTTTCTTAGTTTGAATGCAGGATTCTTTGATTTTATGGATGAGACACATGCTCATATCAACGAGAGAGAGGGAGAGTATGGTCTTGGATATGTGCAAACCAAGTGGGAAGAAATATCCCTGACAGAAAGAGGATTCTACAAAGATAGCCAAATCAGCCCTTTATGGAAGTTACTGGATAAGTGGACTAATGATAATGGTTATTTGGCAATTCCTGTTTTGAAGTATATTTTTATGCCGGGTATTTATTTGTGGATTTATATATTTATGACTGTTTTGGGAATAAAATACAAAAGAAAAACAGCGGTTATGGCGTTGGCTTTTGTTGCGGGCTATTATCTTACCATGTTTTTTGGACCATGTGTTCAGTTAAGATATGTTTTCCCGGTTATGATAACAGTGCCTTTTATGGCTTTATACTGGGATAAAAAGCCTTTGTTGTAACAAATGTGCTTTTTATGGTATATTTAAAGTTGCGTGTGAATAGTTTATTAAGTGAGGATATATATATGAGAATAGGTATGGGATATGATGTTCATAAACTTGCTGAGGGCAGGAAGATGATAATTGGTGGAATTGAGATCCCTTATGAGAAGGGACTTTTGGGGCATTCGGATGCGGATGTTCTGCTTCATGCAATATCGGATGCACTGTTAGGTGCTGCGGCTCTTGGTGATATTGGAAAGCATTTTCCTGATACAGATGAAAAATATAAGGGTGCTGATTCTCTTGTACTTTTAAAAGAAGTAGGAGAGATGCTTAATGAGAAAAATTATTATATCTGTAATATTGATGCAACCATAATTGCGCAGGCTCCGAAAATGAGACCTTATATTGATGAGATGCGTAAGAATATTGCGGATGTATTAAATATTGATATTGATATGGTTAATGTGAAGGCGACTACTGAAGAGGGGCTTGGTTTTACAGGAGCGAAGGAAGGAATCAGTTCACAGGCTGTGGCATTGATTACTTCTCCTTCAGAGATGTCTTTTAATCCATATCAGCAAAGCGGCTGCGCAGGCTGCCCTGGCAGACAGCAGTAAGAGCGGGACACAGGGGCGCGGCGACGGAGCAACCTGTGGCAAGATGCATTTTACCCCGTCCCAGGTGGCACCAGGTGGCACAAAGGAGATAGTAATGGAAATAAATATGGTGGTGGAAGCAGATAATCTGGTGCTTTCACTAAAAGAAGGCAAGGAAGTTATAAGCGTTATGTATATAAATCTTAAGATGCTTAATAACGGACTTGGACTTACAGAACTTAAAAATATATATACCAAGAAGGACTACAGACGCCAGGGGCTGATGGAGAGACTAATGAAGGAGACTTTTGAGGTTATCCAGGAAGAGAGACAGCCACTTACCGTAATGGTTCCTAATGATGAGAAGATATTTAAGAAATATGGTTTTAATTATATTTCTGATAAGGAATACTGTGATATCAATTCTCACAGGATGTCCCCAAATCTGTTGGAGGAAGCGGCTGTTGCGGACGGGGATTTTACACTGCTGGTTAAGGACAGAGGAACCTTAAATGTGCATACCGTTAAGGAGAAGCATTACGGCAGGGTAACAAGGTGGCTGAATAAGTATCTTGATGAGAAGAGTCCGCTGCATGCGACGGTGTCCGAGGAGAAGATAAAGAGCATTAAACTTGATTTAAATGCGCAGGACGGAACCCTTTTTATGATGGAATATAACGGGCTCATTAAGGGAGTATTTGATTATATTCCGGGGCGTGAGAAGGGCAAGGTCACCAGGTGTTATATCGAGGATGAGATAAACGACTGGGATATTTTTATTGATAAGTATTCCGAAAAATACATGAGCGCAAGGGTTATCGATGCGGCGAAGGCAATGACGATGCTGACAAGCACCGAGACTTTTGTCAGAACCATAAGGATTAAGGATAATCTGCTTCCGGAGAATAACGGAGTTTACATGCTTCATACATCACCGGAGGGTGGTCAGGTTCACGCGGTGCCGATTGAACCGATGCAGAATTCTTACGGCGAGGGAATTGCAGCAGAGTGCGAGATTGATATTGATTATCTGGCGCCGTTTATAATGGGATATATTACTGCTGAAGACTGTATCAGGGTATATGTTAAGTCAAAGGAAGCAGATGTTTACGAGTCCTGGAATAAATTACTTAAGCCGGGAAATGTTATTATTAATATATAAGGCATGGGAGGCCTAAAAGATATGAGAATTTACAATACTCTTACAAAAACAAAAGAAGAATTTGTACCAATCGAGGAAGGCAAGGTACGTATGTATGTGTGCGGACCTACAGTATATAACTTAATTCACATTGGTAACGCAAGACCTATGATCGTTTTTGATACGGTTCGTCGTTATATGGAATATAAGGGATATGAAGTTAATTACGTATCCAACTTCACAGACGTTGATGACAAAATCATCAAGGCCGCAAACGAAGAGGGCGTTGATGCGTCAGTAATTTCAGAGCGTTATATCGAGGAATGCAAGAAGGATATGAAGGCTCTTAATGTGCGTCCTGCAACCACACATCCAAAGGCAACTGAGGAAATCGGCGGCATGCTTGAGATGATTGGCACACTTATGAATAAGAATTATGCATATAAGGCTGAGGACGGTACAGTTTATTACCGCACCAGGTCTTTTAAGGAATATGGCAAGTTATCACATAAGAATCTTGATGACCTTCAGGGTGGTAACAGATCACTCCTCGTAACAGGTGAGGATCAGAAGGAAGATCCGCTTGATTTCGTATTATGGAAGCCTAAGAAAGAAGGGGAGCCATACTGGGAGTCACCATGGTGCCAGGGAAGACCTGGATGGCATATTGAGTGCTCAGTCATGAGTAAGAAATATCTTGGTGAGGAGATTGATATTCACGCAGGTGGCGAGGACCTTGTATTCCCTCATCACGAGAATGAGATTGCTCAGTCAGAGGCTGCAAATGGCAAAACCTTCGCCAGATACTGGATGCATAATGCATTCCTTAATATAGATAACAAGAAGATGAGCAAGTCTCTTGGCAACTTCTTCACAGTAAGAGACATTGCTGCCAAATATGATTTACAGGTGCTCAGATTCTTAATGCTTTCAGCACATTACCGTTCACAGCTTAATTTCAGCGCCGACCTTATGGCAGCAGCCAAGAATTCATTAGAGAGAATTCTTACAGCATATGAAAGAATTGCTGAACTTTACGAGAAGGCTGAAGACAAGGGACTTAGTGCTGATGAGGTCAGCCTTAATACAGAGATTAAGGGATATGTTGCCAAGTATGAAGAGGCAATGGACGATGACTTCAACACATCTGATGCAATTTCAGTTATGTTCGAATTAGTAAAATCCGCCAACTCAAACCTTGATGAAAACTCAGGCAAGGAAATCGTAGGAATCTACAAATCTACACTTGAGACAATGGCTGATATCCTTGGTATTATCTTGGTTCAGGAAAAGGGCGACCTTGACAGTGAGGTTGAGGCTCTTATTGCACAGAGGCAGGAAGCAAGAGCAAACAAGGATTTTGCAAAAGCCGATGAGATTAGAGATAAGCTTACAGCCATGGGTATCGTGCTTAAGGATACAAGAGAAGGCGTTAAGTGGAGCAGAGCATAAAAGGAGACAATTTGTCAGAAGATTTTTTGAGTATCATAAAAAAAGAATTTGAACTTGAAGGGGTGGATTTAAGACTATATTCGCCCCTTAGTCTTGCTTTCCTGGGGGACTGCGTATATGACCTGGTTATAAGAAGTCTGCTGGTTGTTCCCGGAAAAAGAAAGGTCGAGAGCCTTCATAAAGAGAAGAGCCGTATGGTTAATGCAACGGCGCAGGCTCAGTATATAAAGAAACTTAAGGATGTCCTCACGGATGAGGAGATGGAGATTTTTAAAACGGGCAGGAATACCAAGGTGCATTCCAAAGCCAAGAATGCGGGCATCGGCGATTATCACAACGCCACCGGATATGAAGCCCTTTTGGGATATTTGTATCTTAAGGGTGAGAATGAGAGAATCGTGGAACTTGTGAAGTTATCCATGGAAGATGAAGAAAGGTAAAAAATGGGATACAGAGAAGAGATAATTGAAGGAAGAAATGTGGTGCTCGAGGCGCTCAAGTCCGGAAGACCGGTGGACAAAATCTTCGTCGAGGACGGCTGTCAGGACGGCCCGATTCTTACAATCAAAAGAGAGGCTAAGAAAAGAGATGCCATCATTAAATATGTAAGTAAGGAAAGACTCGACCAGCTTTCAGAGAATAAGAAGCACCAGGGTGTTATTGCTTATATTGCGGCTTACGAATACAGCGAAGTTGAGGATATAATGGCGCTTGCGAAGGAAAAGGGTGAGGAACCTTTTATCATCTTACTTGATAATATTGAAGATCCGCACAATCTTGGAGCGATAATAAGAACTGCGCATCAGGCAGGGGCTCATGGCGTAATCATTCCGAAGAACAGGGCAGTTGGACTTACAAGTACAGTTGCAAGAACTTCAGCAGGTGCGCTTAATTATATTCCTGTTGCAAGAGTTACAAATCTTAGTCAGACAATTGACAAACTTAAGAAGGAAGGCCTCTGGTTTGTATCTGCGGATATGGACGGCGATGTGATGTATAAAGCAAATCTCACAGGACCTATCGGTCTTGTAATCGGCAGCGAGGGCGAGGGCGTATCAAGACTTGTGAAGGAGCACTGCGACATCAATGCCCGCATCCCGATGAAGGGACAGATTGATTCTCTCAATGCTTCAGTGGCAGCAGGCGTGCTGATGTATGAGATTGTGAGACAAAGGGAATTTAAATAGGGGAAAAATATGAATTCAAAGTATGATAATTATTCAGATGAAGAACTCATTGAAATGTATAATGAGGGCGACTCTGAAATCGCGGATTATCTCCTTAGCAAACATAAAAAAATCGTTGGAATGATTTCTTCCAAAATGACCGTCTTAAGTCTCGATCCTGACGATGTCATTCAGGAAGGAATGATAGGTTTATATAAGGCAATTGTGAATTATAAGCCGGACAAAAATGCGAAGTTTACGACTTTTGCCAATTTGTGTGTTACGAGAAATATTCTGACGGGGATTTATAAATCGGGTAATAAGAAGAATATTCCTCTTCAGAATTATATTTCACTTTTCGAGACAACTACAGACAGCGAGGGCAACACGGGCTTAAGCATCGAGGAGGTGCATCCTTCTGATGAGGCGGACCCTGAGAGAATTGCCCTTAATAACGAGAAATATAAAGAACTGACTGATTATATTGAGGAGAATCTTACAGATCTTGAGAAGAAGGTTGTGGATTTAAGGGTGGCTGAAACAGATATCAGCGAGATCCCTGCCATACTTGGAATCAGCGATAAGTCGGCAGATAATGCTTATCAAAGAGCCAAGAAAAAAATCTCCGCCTTTCTTTTGGTGAGAGACTGAAATGGTTTGACAATAAGGTCTTCCTATGCTAATATATCAAGGTTGACAAAACAAGCTGCTATAGCTCAGTAGGTAGAGCGTCGCATTGGTAGTGCGGAGGTCACGGGTCCGATTCCCGTTAGCAGCTTTAGATTTAAGTCTGTACCGTTGGTGCAGGCTTTTTTTTGTTCTTGTGAATCTGGCGGGATGTATGGGTTTAGGTATAGACGTAAATATTAAATATTTATAAAATTGTATTTGAAATATATGTACTGTTATGTTACTATGATAGAGACGTGTATTTTAGCATTTTAATTCGTTAAAGGGAGGAAATATTAAATGATTTGTAAAAGTTGTGGCACTGAAATACCAGATGGTTCCCTTTTCTGTACTAACTGTGGTACAAAGGTTGAACCAGAAGTAGCTCCAGCTCCTGCACCAGCTCCTGCTCCTGCACCAGCTCCAGCTCCAGAACCAACTCCAGCTCCAGCACAGGATTACGGTTATAATCCTAATCCGGCTCCAGCACAGGACTATGGATACAATCCAAATCCTAATCCAGCTCCAAACTATGGATATAATCCAAATCCGGCTCCAACATATGAGCAGGGTACTTATTCTTATACTAATACAGCAGCAATGGGAGCAGCACCTGTGGCTAAGGCTAAGGGACCTGCAATTGCAGCTTTAGTATTTGGTATTCTGGCACTTATCTGTTGCCCATTATCAGGTCTTTTTGGATTAATCGGTCTTATTCTTGCAATTGTTGCCCTTGCTAAGAAGACAAGCAAGAAGGGCATGGCTATCACAGGTTTGATTCTTTCAATCCTTGGTGCTATTATCGGAACAATCGTTTCTTTAGTAGTTATTATTCCAGTTGTATCAGGAATTATTGCAACAGGTGCAACCGTTAATGAAGTATTGGAGAATCCTGATTACTACCTTAACGGTGATTACGATTATGATTATAACTATGACGATGATTATGATTTTGATTATGATTATGATTATGACTATGACTACAACAGCTCAAACAGCGGTACTGTAGATACATATGCAACTGCTGCAAGCATTGAAGATTCATACTACGGAACAAGCGAACTTGTTGCTGTTTCAGGTGCTGATGAACTTATCAGCTATCTTGAAGAGTTATATGGCAGAAGCTTATCTGAATCAGAGAAGGCTGGAATCAGAGGTGATAATGACTTAAATGTTACAGATAGCAACTGTGAACTTGAAATCTACTATGATGATTCTTATGCATATGCTGATGGTGACTGGTGGTTCAACATTAACATGGGTGACTACTTTGGTGAGCAGGCTTGGGATTCATGGGATGTTCTTACATACGATGAATTCAGAAATTCAGAATATACTAAGGGCTTCATTAATCCGGTTGGTGGTTCTTTCTCATTAGATGTTACTGAAGAAGATCCAATGGGTGAGTATGCTGCTCAGGTATTCGAAACATCTGAAGAAGGAAATGGTATCTACGGAATTAAGTTCTCAGGTACTGTTTACGACAATGGTAACGGAACAAAGCAAATCGATGGTACATTCGAAATCATGTTTATGTATGGCGATATGACTGAGCCATATGTTCAGACACATACATATTCAGTTACTAACTAATATTAAACCGAAAGGTTGTGATGAGGACGCTCTTGAAAAGGGAGCGTCCTTTTTTTTATAATGGAGGGGGAGGACCTCATTATGAACACTGTAAATAAAAACGCGACAAAAGAAGCGAGGGAACTGCTGGATTATCTGTACAGCGTAGCAGGAAAGCAGATAATTACGGGGCAGCATACGCAGACGATTCCGATGGAAGAAGCGGAACATATATATAAGTTGACCGGGCATAAGCCGATGTTAAGGGGCTTTGAACTTCTTAGTTATTCTCAGAATATTAATTATGATGACATGACGCCTGAATGCCTTACTGAGATTGTGGAAAACAGAGAAACTGTTGATACTGCGATAGAGTGGTATAAAGAGACTAAGGGAATAGTGGCTCTTTGCTTTCACTGGTATTCACCAATAGGTGGAAGAGATAAGAGTTTCTATCAGAAGAATACAGACTTTGATGCTTCTAAGATTTTAATTGAAGGAAGTGATGAAAGAAAGGCATTCTATCATGACATGGATGCGCTCGCGGAGATTCTTAAGAGATTTCAGGATGAACGAATTCCGGTACTCTGGAGACCATTTCATGAGGCAGACGGCGACTGGTTCTGGTGGGGTGCCAGAGGCGACGAAGTTGGAAGAGAACTCTATAAGCTGATGTTTGATTATTACGTGAATGTAAAACACATTGATAATCTTATCTGGGTATGGAATTCTCCGGCTAAGGCAGGCTTTCCGGGAGATGAATACTTGGATGTAATATCAAGGGATGTTTATATTGATAAAGGCGCCCTTAAAGAATATAAAAAAGACTATGATGAATT
>JAEEGH010018172.1_pt1 | contig 14895 bp, 8 predicted proteins | sample 9134181 | NCBI WGS metagenome assembly JAEEGH01 (sample SAMN16246544, study PRJNA631951) | gut metagenome | biome: gut microbiome; feature: rumen; material: DP-attached | host: Bos | place: Iran: Karaj | collected 2018-10 | reverse complement strand
CAGATGAAGTTGGACGACCTGAACAGCGAACAGATGCAGCAGCTCAAGCAAAACAGCTTCGCGTGGCGCATGGACGAGAAGTGCGAGGGGGTGAGAAGGCGGCAAGCCATGAACGAACAACTGAGCAATATGAAGACGTTGATTGAGGCGCGCTGAGTGTCATCAAGGACACGCGTTATCCCAGTGAGTCCAGAATCCCGCTTTTGAGATCCACGCGACACAAGGTCCGCGACGAAAGCGGACGCTTTTGTCGTCTTGCGTCTCTCGTCCCCGCTGTGCACCGGCGGCGAACATGAATTATTACGCACACGATGCGAAAGATTTGCTATACTACCCGCATCCTTTTCAAGGGTACTAATGGTGAAGAGCGAAGAGATACAGAAATTTGTCGCCAAGAGCGAGAACGCCGCCGTCGAGTTCAAGCGGGCGAGGGGCGTTGTTCGTTGGGATTATATAATCTCTACGGAGACGTGAAATGACTCTTGAAGAACTGAAAACGATAACGAGCGGGAAAGAGACGCTGACAATCGAGTTCAAGAGCGACGTGAAGCGTCTCCCTGATGGCGAACTAGTGGATTCATTGGCGGCGATGGCAAATTCGCAGGGCGGCATGCTGTTCGAGGGCGTCGAGGATGACGGCACGATCACTGGACTTTGCAGGGCGCATTTTGATGTCGAGGGAATCGTGCCGCTGGTGGAGAACCGTACGACGCCGGGACTGGTGGTGTCTGAATCGAATTCGTCGGTCGTCACCGTGAGAATGTTGGAAGCAAAGGCCGATACGCTTTTCATCAGGATGCTGATGAACCGCGAGGATCGCGGAATTGACATGCCTATCGATTCTCTTTTGGTTCTCTCGGCGTTGCGGGATGGCGAGCTGACGGTGCAGGAGTTGGCCGCAGTTCTCAAGAAGAGCGAGTCAACAACGAGGGGTATCATTGGAGTTCTGTTGCGCGAGGGGATGATCGATCAGCGCGTAGAGGGCAAAGTGCACGTCTATTTCCTCGGCAAGGCATACCATCAAGAGGTCGGTGAAGAGGTCGCATATACGAAGATGGTGGGGTTGAGGCGTGAGAGGCAGTTAAACATGGTGTTAGAGCATATCGATTTGCATAAAACGATTTCGTTAACTCAAGTTGTTGACTTATGTGGTATTTCTCGGGCGGCTGCCAAGAAAATGTTGAGAAAACTCTGTGAAAATGGCAATATAGTGTTGCTATGTAAAGGTCGGTGGGCTAAATACGGAAAACGCATGACGGAATCTAATGGAATCTAACGGAACCCTAATGGAACCCTAATGGAATCCAATGGAAGTCACATGAAGAAAACTGATGAAAATTCACGGGAAACGATGGTTTTGATTGGTATGCTATGGAATCCTATGGAAATAAATGGAATCTAATGGAACTCTAGAGGATTTAGAATGCGCAGCGGAGAGATAAAAATCAGAGGATTTGTCGCGAAGAGCGAGAAAGCCGCCGTCGAGTTCAAGCGGGCGCGGGGCGGCGTTCCCGCCGACTTCTGGCCGTCGTACAGTTCGTTCGCCAACACGGACGGCATGGAAGGGACATTGGAATGACATACGAACAGGACATCAAGACGCTCTTGACCATTGGCGAGAACATTGTTATAGAGTTCAAGCGAGCCGGCAACTGGCCTGAACATGACACCTACGAGTCTATCTGCGCATTGTCAAACCTGCGTTCTTATTCAAAGAACCCCATCATAGCCAATTTCTTCCATCAGATCGGCCGCGCCGATGAACTGGGCAGCGGCGTCAGGAATCTCTACCACTACGTGAAATTGTATTCGGGTGCGGATCCGATCTTCGACGAAAAGGATGTGTTCCGGTTGACGGTTCCCCTCAACGCGGACTACTCTCCAGAGAAGGGGTTGGCGACTACACCAAAGACTACACTGCAAACTGCACTAAAGACGACAAGAAAGACCACTACAAGAAAGACCACTACGAGAAAGGGTACTACAAGAAAGGGCACTACGAGAAAGATCGTAGAGGAACGGCTACGTGAGTTGATCGGACGGTCGCCTACCTTGTCGCTACCTGAACTTGCAAGCGAATTGGAAATGACGACGGATGGTGTTTATTATCATATCAACGCCTTGAAGAAGGCGGGCAAACTCAGGCGCATCGGTGGCAGGAAGTCCGGTCATTGGGAATTTGTAACCACATTGGAACAATAGGAGAAATGCAGATGGCGAAGTTTCATGATTTGCTGGCAAGGATCGCGGACGAGGGCGTTGTAGCACTTGATGGCTTTCCTGTTGATTTGTTGCGCGCCATTCGTGCGATGAAAGAGGTTGGGCTTCTTGTCCGCGAAGGCGGCGACAAATGCGGCAAGTGGGTTATCAAGAAAGCGGGGGGCTGAAATGATATACAACCATCCCTCCGGAGACCTCGAACCGAGCAAAGGCGACCTTGATTTCACCCGCCGTCTCGCCGACCTCTCCGAAATCGCGCAAGTCCGCCTCCTCGACCATCTCATCATCACCACCACCCGCGAGGCCTCAAAGAGTTACTGCTCAATTAGGGGAATCCATCCAGAGGTGTTTCAGGCAGGGGTAAGTATGGGGCGCGTGAAATAAATCTAAAAGATCAAGCCATGGAATAGAGGGAACCGATGAAAGACATTCATAAGATAGATAGTTTTATCCAAACTGAGATGGCGGGCGGAAAATCTCTTTTCCAAATCGCACTAGGCTTGGATGATGAAACGCGCCTCACAATATTGGATTGGAAATTACCGGGTTTCTTTCCGTACGCTCGGGTAGCATCATGGTTTATAGACTTCTTTGAAAACAGTGATGGGCAGAACTATCTGCAGGCAAGCTGGAATGAGGATGAGAGAAGAGGTGGCACACCTCGCCAGTGTTGGCAAGCGGTTTTCCCAGATGTCGAATTGACAAATGCATCATTCAAAGCACAATGTTGGTTATTGGACAATAAGGAAAAGGGGCGTACGTCTCATTTGTGGTATGGGTTGAAGAAATGTCTCGATTTGCCTAGTGATAGTCGTTTCAACATAGAGGCATACGATAATCCGCCAGACTATTTGACGTTGCTCCTGATGTCTTATCAACGAGGAGAGCCTGCGGGTACGGATTTTGCGGATTTTGTTGAAGCTTTTGAGGGGGATGTCAATCCAGGTCTGTGGCACCATCGGATTTTTGATGCTAGCAAGGAGAAATTCCATGATCGTGCTAATGTTGGAGTGTATTTACATTGGTCTGGCGGCGTCTCAATAGGTATGGGAGTGGGGATTGACAGAATCCGAGGTACAAGATCTACGGTTTTGTATTTTAATGGGCATAGGGTCGATGTCCCTAGGCGTAATAAGTTCTACGGGCTTGACGGGTACAGGACAAAAGTGACGTTCGCCGGGATGAAAGCAATTGAAGTATCTCCCGAAATTACAGGTGTGTTTTACCGATATGTGTCCGACATTCATGATTCTCGCAGCTCATGGTGGAAAATCGTGCCAGAGGATGGCGTGATACCATTCAGTAAAGATGAACTGCTAGTTTCGATAGGCGATAGACCTCTCCAATTGACTAGTGGTACTCACGATGGCGTTGTAGTGACCGTGGAAGAGCCATTTGATCTTCATGTGAGGAACGTACATCAGAATTGTCACTTTAGGTTGGTGCGCATTTTGATTAGCTCTCGTCCGACAAGGACGGCGACACTGGAAATAACTGAAGGTTTATCCATAAAGGTAGCCGCACGGATTCCAAAAATATTAATCACAGAAGGTGAATCAGAACGATTGTCTTCTGGCGATATGTCGGTCTGTAGGGGGGATTGTAAATTCACGATTTCCGATTTGGACGCTGAACATACCTGCCTTTGGCAAGTTAATGAGGAAGAGCGGGACGATATAGAGTTGATTTTATCAGAGGCAACGCTTGGGAATAATCTTCATCGTCTTAAAGTGAAATGCAAGATTCTCGGCAGTGACGGAACGCGAGTCTCAACATTGGTGCGACATGTGGTTTGGTTGCCAAGCAAACTTGCGTCTCAACTGGAACAATGCGGAGAGGTCAGGTACGAAGGATGGAAGATCAAGAAGTCTTCTGATGGAGAGGAAATCATTCGCGATCGCATTCGCAACCGAGTTCGATATTATCTAGCTGGGCCGAATGGGAGAAGCGAACAAGTATACGCTCTTGACGAGGGAATGTTCTTCTGGTTTGCTCATGGAATGGCGGACTGGGACGAGAATGTATCAAGCAATGAGCCGAAAGACTTCACGTTCAAGGGTGATGCAGAGGGATGGTATGTGTGTCTGCCGGGAAACCTACAGCCTCCCAATTTCTCATTTGAAGGAGTACCACTTGACAATCAGACATCGGAACCGGTCAATGGTGTTTGGCGTATTCCGTTGTTGAAACTTCTGCCACAGGATCGGGACTTTGTCTATAATGGAGATATTCAGATACAAACGCTTTCATGTAATGGTAGAGATGTTGCAAGGTTCGGCAATGCCCCTTTAAAGGCATTTCTTTGTAAAGATTCTGTCGGTAATTGGGGTGTCTATATCCCACATGGTGATACCAAATGTTACAAGGCAGTGGTATATACTGATAACACTCTGAATGATTGTTTTCTAAATCCACTTGTTAGGCGGAATTTGTATTCAAAAGACGGTATTGGATCATTTTATAGCTTGACTGAACTACTGTCTCAACAAACGGCAGTGGACAAAGACGGGGAGTTGTTTTTGGCATTGATGACAGATGATGAAAAGCATCCTGAACTGATGATACAGGGGAAATGTTTTGATGCTGATTGCCAGATGCGGCTAATCCGTCCGAAGAGCGAGCTGTATGGTTTGGAGCAGAAACATGAGTTACTAAATGTCTTCCACACCATGCTTGAGCCGAAGGTTCCTCACGGACATATTTGGTTGTATTCCCGTTTAGCTCGCTATGCCGAACCACTCAAGCTGGAAGATGTTGAGCGGTATTGGGAACAGTTTGTGCAAACAGGGGTTATTGAAAGCCTGCCAGAAATCTTATATCGTATGCTTATGTCAAATTATAATTTTCTTGCAGAAGCCAAATGGTTTTATGGCGCGTTAGGGCAAATGGAAGAAGGATGTCGTAGGCAGATGAGGCTTTCTAAGATAACAATTCAAGTTCGGAAACGCGTCAATCGAATGTTGATTGACAATCAGGATAAGGAGGAATATGAATTTAAAGGCGCAGGGTGGTGCCCAGCTGTTCTCGCCCAGCGAAAAATTGATTCTTATGAGAAGTTAGTATGTGAGAAAGATAAGTTTAAACTGCGCGAAATAACGCGGTTGGATAATAATTTCCAGATTAGAGAAATGGGGGTGCGGTGCAAGTTCCGAAATCATTGGAATCAAGAGTTTGATTTGAATGTGAGCAAATTTAATGAGGGATGTGTTGAACTCGACGGACAACACGATTTATTCAGGGACAGAAGGTCTGGACAATGGAATGTGAGGAGACGTAGATTTGGGAGGATAGATTATGCCAATGATCTTTCTGTCGTCAGGTTTGATGTGGATGTGGAATTATATTTGCGAACTGCATATGGGCGCTCGGAATCCTTATCGCGAGAATGCTATTTGATAGAAGCTGAAGGGCTGTCAGCCGAGCAAATCGAAAGGCTGAAAATCGAGGTCTGTAGTTTTTCTCAGCAATTGCGCAATGGACTTGGAGAGTTTGTGGCGCAGGTTTTATATAAAGTATTTTCGATTATTGGTGTTTGCGATGAGAGTTGCTTGATTCTAACGGGACTCGCGATAGCGGTGTTGGTTACCATCGGGCGAATGGGTAATGTCAATCGAAGGCCAATATGTTCCGAGGATGCATATTCCACACTTACCCTGTTGGTCAGGATATACTTTGAACAGAAGAAATTTGAGGATAACGTCTTGTATTGGCGCAGGTTGATGCGCGAGATTGTGGCAAACATGAGATTGTTTGCATATCTCAACATTGAAGTTAATTGAAAGGAGTTGAGTCGTGAATCCAGTTAATGCGGAACAGGAAATCAAAGAGAAGATCATCCAGTATCTTGATCGGAACCTGCCGGTGAAGCGTGCCATGCCTTCGCTTAAGGAGGCATTTGATGCCTTTCAACACGGAAGTGGCGAAGGCAGCATGGACTTCGTTCGCTCACCGTACATAGAGGTAACGCAGAGTTACAAGTCGTCATCATATTCATTGCAGGACATGGTAGATCAGGGTATGTTGTGTTCAGAAGTGGCGAGCGCATTTGCTAAATACTTCGATAGTGATGTGTCGGATTTTCGCCCATACGTACATCAGTACAATTCAGTCAAGGAAGCTGGTTCGTATCCCGGTTCTCAGAAAAAGAATCTTGTTGTTTGCACGGGGACGGGTTCAGGCAAGACTGAATGTTTCATGTTGCCAATGATCGATGCAATATATCGCCAGCACAAGGCGGCAGGGAAAGGATACATACCGCATATTCGTGCGATGATACTTTATCCCATGAATGCACTTGTCAACGATCAGGTTAACAGACTGAGGAAGATACTAAAGAATCTGCCAGAGATAACTTTTGGGCGATACACCGGTGAAACGGTAGATGACCTTGATAGTGTTGAAATGTCAGCTGACACCAAGAAGAAGCTTGATGAGGAATGGGGAAAACTTCCCAAGTCCAATAGTTCTGGCATGTTGGACGAAGGTGCGTTGCCTAACGAATATCTTTCTCGCTCACGCTGGAAGTCAGAAGGACCGGCCGACATCCTCGTTACGAACTATGCAATGTTGGAACGGCTCATGTTATTGCCGGATAACAACTTCTTCGATGACTGTTGGGATTTTATTATTCTTGATGAGGCCCATTGCTATACGGGATCGACCGGGACGGAAATCGCATGGCTGATGCGTCGTTTGGAAAGACGTTTGCGAGATCCTAAACATGGTCCAATTCAGTTTCTGGCGACCTCAGCGACACTTTCTGCTAGTAGGGATGCGAATGAGCAGGAAACGGCGACGCGTCAGTTTGCATCTGAGATATTTCCTGATGCTCCTGAATCCTTCTCGATTGAGTTTGGTGAAAAGGCAGAACTAGACATAACGGGAGCCAGACCACTAAAAGTTGAGAGCGTGGCGTCGTTCTATATTGCCAACAAGACACTCTATGAAGATACGGTTGAGTTTGAGAAACGTCAAGAACGTAATAAAGCAGTTTCACGCCACGTTCAGGTGATGACGGCGATTGATAGTGACGGATTAATTCCTGCGAAAAGTCTCATGGATTTATCTTGGTGCTTCGATTTCCCCAATCGTGTGGCAGACAATCCGCGCAACGATATCGTGGTTGATGATGTAGTCTGCTTCCTGGCAAAACTGGTATTACTGCGAGGTACGGATCGTGATATTTGGCGTGAATTCCTTCATGATGAATCCATGCCTGGGGGATCGGCAATTGATGGAGATACTGATGACAAGGGGAATCGTAATCTTATAGGCAATCGCCTTGATGTTCTTGAAATATGGAAAAAGATTGCGGCTTATGGACCGAGCGAGGTGCCTAGTATTGATTTTGTCACATTCTACTACTTGTATCTGGCTGCGAATCGAGAAATTCAGAACAGCGAAGTTTTAGATTACGAAATCCCATCACTGATGCTTCAACTGAGTAAGGAGCGGTTGAATGAGTTTGAAGTTAGGAAGGTTGAATACGAGAAAGAGAAAGAAGCGATAGCGGCGTTAAGGGAGAGCATTAATGCAAGATGGAGAGTTGCGCTTTGTCTCGGTAAGCATGAACTGATTGACTACCGAGTGGCGTTGTTTAGGGCATTGGTGACGCATCCCGATGTGAAGAAGTACATGGAATGCGTTTCTGGCAAGCCGCGGTCATTTGCTGAACTGGCGAGTGAACTGCAATGCACAGGTGAAGAGTTGAGTTGCTTGTTCAATCTTGGTGCGATAGCGGTTCAGAAGGGAGTTCGTCGCCCCTTAATAGATGTACGATATCATCAGGTGGTACGTCAGATATGTGATATTGGTATATACTTTGAAAAAGGTGACGTTAATCATCCTTGCTTCGTTCGCAATCAAGATGAGTATGCGCCGTCTGGGGAGAAAATATTCACTTTTGGAGTGTGCCATTATTGCGGGCATCCCTATCTTCTTGGATATGCTGATAAGCGCATTGAAACGGAAAGTCTTTTCCCAGAGCATGTGTTCCGTTCTGAAACCCAGGAATATAGTTATTTACATGCGTTTTCATGGTTGGAACCGAATTATGATGATGATGCAAAGGATGAAGATCAGGAATTAATTGAGGCTTGGCTTGATTTGATGACAGGCGAAGTCTCGTTGTCGGAGCATAACGGAGAAACGTGGATAAAACTGCACAGTATCTTAATCCCAGACAAAGGACATGAAACCCATGAAGGGAATTCAACGGCTTTTATAAGCAAATGCGTCGCTTGTGGAAATTCAGTGAACACTTCATATAAGTTTGGTATCGTCTCTCCCTATGAATCAACAGGGGAAATCTATCGTATCGCGCTTTTAGACGCTTTTGCTACATTGTCTGGCGAAGATGTCGATCCTGCCAAGCAAGATAAGGTTACGGCAGGTGGGCGTAAAGTTCTGGCATTCTCGGATTCGCGTCAGAGTGCCGCTCGTCTGGCGTATCGTTTTGAATTACTAAAGGAGTCGCGTTTAATTGATCGATTGATTCTTGAACTGGCGCAAGAGTACAGGCCAACACTTCCAGCAAAAGTTAAAAAAGAAATAGAAGAAAAGCAAAGCGCGATTAATCAAATCAGAAGGATTCCAGGAACCGAGAGTGTGGTGCAAAAGCTGTTGGATGACGTGGAGTCATTGAAACGAGATGTTGAGGATAATCCAACGGTTGAAGTTCTTACGCAATCAGACAAGGACAAGGATAGAGGCCGCTTATATGAGAAACTGGAAGGACCGCAGTATCGTTATACGCAGTTACTGGACTTTGAGAATCGTGACAAGATTTTGGTTGGAGATTTGTTGGCCGTTTCTAAGTTCATGGTTCTTAGGGCATTACGCAATGGATCTCGCTACAACCTTCTTGGGCGCAAGCAGATTATAGTATCGTCGGCGACTATTGAAAGGTATAATGAGTGGAATCGTCTTGCTTCTGAGTTTGGTGTTGATGCCGATTGCGCAAAACATCTGGCGGTGGCGATATATAATCATTTAATCAGGCATATACAGATTGGATTCAATACTAGTGAGCCCGAGAAGAGTTTCAATGGGGAACTTGACGATTACCGAAAGGAGGTAATCACGAAATCGAATTTTTGTACATGTGATCGAGTTCATGCGGTCTACAAGATAACTTCAAGCATACTGAATTCATGTGGGTATGGGGAGAAATCGAACAAAAGAAGGGAAGTGTCTAACTGGCTGTTGAGGTATTGGTCGTTGTTCGTGGATTGGGGTGTCTTGCATAAGGCCAATACAGAAGGAGGTTTTGCCCTAACATTCTCCGCGGTTTGTACCGATATGCAGATACGACCAAGTGTGAACGCGGGGGTATTGGAAGAAGTTCTTCCTCTTGTCATACAAGAACACACGGCACAGATTGATGGTAAGATGGGGGCAATATATCAGCGCCTGTTTGCTGATGGGAAAATTAATGTGTTGTCATGTTCTACCACATTCGAGATGGGCATTGACGTAGGTGGGTTGAATAACGTGTTTTTGAGTAATCTTCCACCGTCTTCAGCGAATTACCGTCAAAGGGCAGGCCGCGCCGGACGGCGTCCGGGTGCGCCAGCTTATATTCTGTCGTTAGCTGGCGTCAGTGTACACGACCAGTACTTCTATACGCACGTACACGATCTGTTCTGGGGTGAGATCACACCGCCATGTATTTATTTGGATCAGGCTATTTACGCAGCGCGTCATTTTCGCGCTGAAGCGCTTCATTCGTTTCTCAAGTATTTGGCGGGCATAGCGAAGACAGCAGAAAAAAAGAGTGTTTCAAAAGATTGGAAACACATCTCTAGATTTGTGCTTGGTTGGCGTTTCAAGAAAGGGAACAAGAAAGATGGTATCAAGGCATCTTTTGTTAGGACGAAAACATGCTGTGATGAGTACTTGAAGACCTGGCGTGATCAGTGTCATGAAGACCTCTCGGATTATCTTGCCGGGATTGTTGGGTATGAGGAACATTTTAGGGATAAAATAGGCACATCATATTCTGTGGCTGACGATTTAGTGTTCCAACTTGGGGAGAAATATTCCCCTTTGCCGAATGATGTGACAACTATAGATGGTTATCGGTTCTATCGTGATATGGGCGGGTGCCGTGTCCCAGAATGGGACGATGTAGATTCATGCATGAAAGAAAGTGTTTCGCCAAAGCGCTGGGGTTTGCGGGAGCGCCTTAATGCAAGGTTGAAGGACTATTTTAGAATGCCAGACAATGACGATGGTGTTGGATTTGATATCAATAATGAAGACACTTGGCATTTGACAGTTCCAAATCTTCCTCAACAGAAATTGATGATGGCGCAGACGATTGATGTTTTGAGTGAGACATGTGTCCTTCCTAGGTACGGTTTCCCAACCGATATCATTGAGTTACTTCCTGCTAAAGATGATTTTTATGCGCGTGGCGTTAAGATGCAACGAGCGTTGGACCTTGGACTGTTTGAGTATGCTCCTGGGCAGAATGTTGTATGTAACAAAAGAAGGTTTGAATCAGTAACTGCCGCAGTTAGTGCACACCCTGGAGACGCGACCTATACATTGACCTTAGCAGGTGCTATGTCTGCGAGAACACTGTACTGTCCTACGTGCAAGAAGGTCTATGATAGGGATGAACTGGAAGGTAAGAAAAACAAAGGGTGCCCAATCTGTTCTGGTCTACTTAAAGAGAAAGGCTATATTACTCCTGATGTATTTTTTGCACGCCCGAGTACAATTCGATTTGAACTTGGCAGTAATCGTGGCGCGCAGGTCGTACACTGGGGAGGGAAAATGATCAACAAGCACAAAGTTAAAGGATTAAGAATCATAACTTGCGAGTCCGGGGACAGAATGTTGCAGTATATAAATCCAGGAGCGAGAGGATTGGGGTTTGGCAGTGGACATCTTTTCTATGTTCATGAAGTTCAGACAAACATAGCCATTTGGAGATTACAGGGTGCGGTGACTTTGGCAACGTTGGGATTTGACGAGGCGCGTCTTGCAAATGCTTATCTTAGTGCCCTTTATGCAGTCCGACGGAGTATTGCTCGGGCGATTAAAGTGTCAAGTAGGGATATTGGATGTCTCACCAAGTTTGACTTCAGCTCATGTGAATATGATTTTGTATTTTTTGATCGTGCTGCCGGAGGTGGTGGATGTGCGTTGTCGCTTGTAAAACAGGGAGAGGCCGATGAAGAGGCCGATGATCTTATAAGGGGAATACTTTTAGATGCGATTCGAAGTCTCAAGAACTGTAGGTGTAGATGCGTGGGATATGACAAGGACGATCTAACAGAGGATGAACAGCTTTTGAAGATTGTATCGATTCCTGAATTCAAAGTGGTTGTACAGGGACAGAAAGCGGAAGGTTGTCGCCCTGCCGTTTCGTGTTACGATTGTCTAAAAGACTTCGATAATCAGACGCATCAGGCATTATTGGATCGTTGGGATGCTCTTCGTGTACTTGAACTACAGTTGGAGTCGTCTATCAGTGATGCGGAGCAGTATGAATGGGTCGCCATGGCGAATGGCGAGACACCGTTGAACGGCATTCGCTATAAACTCGACGACGGTTCTGTAATTCACCAGTTTAACAATGAAAAAGACGCAGATAAAATTGGACATATTGTCGCAAAAGAAAAGGAGGATTGAACATGAGCACAATGCATCCAAACTGTAGTAATGACACGGAACTGTACAAGTTAATTCCTGACTCAGCCCCTGGTGCAGACGGAGAACGACGGTTGTATCGTTTTTTCCGTGATTACCTGCCGATAGAATGGGATGTTTTTTACAATGTAAGCATTACGGGGAGTGTCGATCATCAACTCGATTTTGTGGTGATTGTACCGGGGAAAGGCATCGTCAACGTGGATGCGAAGGGAAGGGGTTATGATCTTCATGACGGAATGGTCTATCTTGATAGTAAGCCTGATCCTATTTATCAGCAAGCAAATGGGGCAATCCATAGTGTAGACGAGTATGTGAAGACACATATCACTAGCGGAACATCGTGGGGGGCATTTGACTTTCTAGTTGTATTTACTAAGACACAGGTAGTGGTTCCCCCCGGTGAGGAGAACCATGCTTTTTCAATCATGGGCATGGCGCGTAATCCTTATCAGATTGCACATGATATGGAGACGAGAATACGGCAGTTACTTGATAGGCATATCGGAGTTCAGCATTACTTTGTCTCAAAGATGGGCATAATTAAGAACGCCTTTGAAGCATGCTTGACGCCTTTTGTTGAGAATCTGAGATATGCAGATTGGGATCGGGTTTCGGAGCAAATGCTGACAAGTCCTCAAAAGAAGGTTTTGGCAGCATTATGTAATAACAATTATTGTCATGTAAAAGGTGGTGCTGGTACTGGGAAAACTATTATTTCAATGGCGTTGGCAAAGAAGTATGCTGAACAAGGTAGGCAAGTACTCTACGTATGTTATAATAAAGCATTGGCAGAGGCGCTTAAGCGTCGCTTCCCGCAACGTAAATTCAAGATTTCAAGTTTTTATCAGTTGGGTACTTTGTTCGGAAGAAATCTTAATTTTGTGGGGACGGGTGGTTTCGAAAGGACTAGAGCAGATGCTACATTGGAAGCAATGGCAATGAAAATACCGGGTAATCAGAAGTTTAATGTTCTTATAGTGGATGAAGCACAGGACCTAACCAATCGGAATCTTCGTATTTTGTTCTCACTACTAAAGTCGGATCGTAAGGTAATACTATTTTCCGATGCGGAACAGACAATTTTCTCTTACGAGAATTCTGATGGGTGGGATTATAATGAGGCCTCGCTATTTCAAGATGCAGAAGTAAGCCAGCTTAGACTTGAGATGAACTATAGAAATGCAAAGCCTATCCATGCGCGAATATCACAATATGAGGACCAGAAAACACTCGCATATTTTGATGACGATACCCTTGGAAGGCCGACAGTGCCAGTCACTATGATAAGTAAAGATGATGTGCATAAAACGCTTTGTCGGTTGTTGACAGATAATGCGCCAGGTGACATCGCGGTGCTCACATTTGAAAAAGATGCTGTCTCTGAACTTACTCGATTCATAGACTCTCAAGGGAGGAATGTTTCATTCACCACCAATGTTTCTGAGTGGGAAAATGGTAATAAGATTCTCAAGACGACAGTTCAGTCTTTCAAGGGTTTAGAAGCAAATGTAGTGTTGCTTTTTGCAAGTAATTTCGAACATGCAAATAATCAGCTGAAATATGTCGGCGAGAGCCGTGCGAAGTACGAATTGTACATTGTAGATGTGGCGGGGAAGTCAGAGTAAGCTCATTGTGTTTGCATTGGAGAAAAACAGTAACGCGAGGATGGACATCATGACACGCAACACCATGGATGAAGACTGGGACGAACGGCGCGATGGCGGGAAGGACGTGCCGGAGTACGAGTTGCGGGATTTTACCAAGATTCTGCTTCGCAACGGGAAAGAGCATACGTCGTACTACCACTACACCAACTGGGATGCATTTGGGAAGATGATGGAGGAGGTGAAGAGCGGACCTGCGAGAGGCCTGCGCATGCTGCTTTTGTCCCCAGCGAACAAAACCAACGACGGGATTGAACGGTGCTGGGGACAGAACGTTTATTTGGCCTGCTTCTCGTACAGCCGCTACGAGGACGTGGCCATGTGGATGAACTACGGGAAACGAAGTCCCGATGCCGTTCGGATTCGGTTTGACGGACGAAAGGTGCGCGCATGGCTGGAACGTCATCGTGAACGCAAAGGTTTTTTCAAGGCGATTTCTGGCGGAGATGGCTTTTCATACGAACAGTTGAATCCAGATGATGTTGATTCGGTGAAACTCGTTGACGTGGCGTATGTGATTCCAAGCCGTATGACACGGGGTAGATTCCGCGGGAACGTGGAATATAGTCGTGATTTCTATAGGGTGGTCAAGAATGGTACCATGGATTGGTCGGACAGCATCTACGACGGGAATTGTTCCGCGGAGCTGTCGCCGTACTTCAAGAAGCGTGGCTGGTGCTACGAACGCGAGATGCGTCTTGTGGTCACGTTGAAGGACGGTGTGGATTTGCCGGAACGTCTGGCCGTTAGTTTCTGTGGGCCGTTCGACGATTTGGAGCGGCAGATGCGCACGGGTGGCGATGGCCTGATGCGCAATGTTCTTGCCGGGCCGTGGTTTGATCAACGGAAGTCTTCGCAGGCCAGCGTGTGTGGCGTGGCATTGCGTGATGTTGGGAAGAGTGACTATGCAAAGGAGATACGCATCATCGCGGGGTGCGATTGTGATACATGCACAATCAAGAAGAATGCAGAGGAGACGGATAAATCCACAATGATTCAGCGAACAGAGGTGACGGTTTTTGCGTGTTGCGACATCCATGAAACGAAGATTACTGATTTAAGTCCAACAGGATGCGATATCGTTTTGCTGGCGGGGGACTTGCAGGGCTATGGTTGTTGCTCTGGGCCGAAGCCGAGCCCGGAAAGAATCGCCAGACAGAACAAGTGGGTAAAAGAGGTGTTCGTCCCCTGGTGCAGCAAGTATCCAGATGTCCAGTTCGTGGTTGTCGCGGGGAATAACGATGAGTTTGCACTTGAGGCTACAAGTCCGCTCAGAATGTTGCCGGCCGATTCGAACATCCACTATCTTCAGGATTCCATGATCGAGCTTTATGGGTTGAAGATATGG